>Ga0209434_1000032_pt1 | contig 106515 bp, 83 predicted proteins | sample ETNvirnome_2_300_FD_184068 | JGI IMG/M metagenome (GOLD analysis project Ga0209434, IMG submission 184068) | Marine viral communities from the Pacific Ocean - ETNP_2_300 (SPAdes) (version 2) | ecosystem: Environmental > Aquatic > Marine > Oceanic | place: Pacific Ocean | collected 2013-06-22 | reverse complement strand
ATTCAGGATAGCGTTGAGATGGAGATAGTCACTAGCGGTACAAGTATGGATCAACTTCTTGAATTTTGTCTTTTAAGAGATTAGACAGATAGTTTTTTTAAACACGATCAGACCCCCTGTGTAAAATGTATTCAAAAGGAGGGCTAGCAGTGTTTGGAAATAGTCCATTTGAAAATAAGCCTCAGGTAAGCATTCCTGATAATTGTGACGTCGTGTTTGTCTCAGACATGTTCACGTCAGACCACGTTGGTGGCGCTGAGATGACAACAGACGCTCTGATAGATTCTTCACCGTATAGAGTGTTTAGACTTCACTCTAAAGATGTTAGCAATGAGACTCTTGAGCAAGGGGTTAATAAGTTTTGGGTGTTTGGAAATTTCTTTGGAATGGATGCTAGTCTGCTCCCCACGATTATCTCTAATGTAACCTACTCTATTCTTGAATATGATTACAAGTACTGCAAGTATAGATCTCCAGAGAAGCACCAGGCTGCTGAAAATAAGCCCTGCGATTGTCATGAGCAGATGAATGGAAAGATGATATCCGCATTTTTCTATGGTGCAAAATCACTGTGGTGGATGTCACAGAAGCAGATGGAACTATATCATGAGAAATTTCCGTTTCTAGGCAATATTAGAAATGAGGTGCTATCTTCAGTTTTTGATGAGAAATTTTTTAATACAGTTTCAAACCTTGTCAAAGACAAAAATCGCGAGAGATCAGGGTGGGTTGTTGTTGGATCTAACTCGTGGATAAAAGGTGCTAGTGAATCTGAGAAGTACTGTAAGGACAATGAATTAGATTATGAAGTTGTGCGGAATGTTCCTTATGATAAGCTCTTAGAGAAACTTTCTACATCAGAAGGACTTGTATTTTTACCCAACGGAAATGATACGTGTCCACGTCTTGTAATAGAGGCAAAGCTTTTAGGATGCAATCTTACTATAAATGAATATGTTCAACACACCTCAGAGAGCTGGTTTAATACAAGCGATCTCAGCATTACATTAAAACATCTATATTTTGCAAGATCTAGATTTTGGAATCAAATTAAAAAGCAAATGGAGTATAAGCCATCAATTAGTGGATATACGACCACATTAAATTGCATAAGACAAAACTATCCATTTGAAGAAAGTATTATGTCAATGATTGGATTTTGTGATCAGATTGTTGTTGTTGACGGAGGTTCTAGTGATGGAACGTGGGAGAGGCTTGAGGAGATGTCTAGTAAAAATGAAAAGATACTTATTCATAAACAACAACGTGATATGAATGACTCAAGGTTTGCTGTTTTTGATGGTCTTCAAAAGGCGCTTGCAAGAGCATTATGTGGCGGTGAATTTTGCTGGCAACAGGATTCTGATGAGATTGTTCATGAGAGAGATTATGACAAGATTAAAAACCTAGTTAATCAGATTCCAAAAAATATGGATCTCATTGCTCTTCCTGTCACTGAGTTTTGGGGATCTAAAGATAAGGTTAGAATAGACGTGAATCCCTGGAAGTGGAGACTCTCTAGAAATAGACCTCACATAACTCATGGAATTCCGGCAAGTTTGAGAAAATTTGACAGTGAAGGAAAACTATATTCTCTTCCAGGGACTGATGGATGTGACTATATAAGAAGCGACTCTTTTGAGCCAGTTCCATTTGCTAATTTTTACACCGAGGAGTCTCATTCAATTAGAATGTCAGCCCTGTCAGGTGATGAAAATTCACTTAGTCAATACGACAAATGGATTGAAAATGTCAGAGAGTCTCTTCCATGTGTATATCACTACTCTTGGTTTGACTTAGAGAGAAAAATAAAAACATACCGGGATTACTGGTCAAGACACTGGCAGAGCCTATATGATATCAATCAAGATGACATTCCAGAAAACAATATGTTCTTTGATAAATGCTGGTCAGAAGTTTCTGAAGAAGAGATAAAAGATCTGTCAGATAGACTTGAGAGTGAGATGGGTGGTTGGATATTTCACTCTAAGATAGATTTTTCTAGACCAACACCTTGCTTGACTTTAAAAGATGAGCATCCTGATGTAATCAAGGGGTGGATAAACAAGTGAGAGTTTTATTTATAGTTCCGTGCTTTAATGCGTCTAAGAATATACAAAATATAGTCTCATCTCTCACATCTCAGACAGATGATAGGTGGGGCTGTGTTATAGTTGATGATATTTCAACAGATAATACTTTTGAAGTTATAAAATCCATAAAGTCAAAAAAATTTACTATTATTAAGAATGACGAGAAAAAATATGCTTTGAGAAACATAGTGGAGACTGCAAGGCTTTATGAAAATAGAGAAGATATTATCATAGCTGTTATTGATGGAGATGATCAGCTTTGTAATGATAATGCAGTATCTCTATTACTAAATGAATATCAGCGTGATTTTGACGTAGTGTGGACAGCTCATAAGTGGGATATTAATGGTATGAATATATCTAGGGAAATTCCCAATAATGTAGATCCGTATAGCTGGCCGTGGTGTAGCTCTCACCTAAGAACATTTAAATCCTCTCTAATTAAAAACATACATGATAAAAATTTTAAGGACTGTGATGGCAATTGGTTTAAAAGAGGATATGACCAGGCTTTAATGCTACCGCTTCTGTCACTAGCAAATAATAGAAAATATATTCCAGAGGTTTGTTATCAATATAATATCAACTCTGTATCTATTGAGAATAGATCTTGGGAGGAGAAGGATCAGATATCAACAATTAATATTGTTAGGGCTAGAGGCTTTTTAAAATAAAAAATGCTAACAAATTGTTTAAAAAATGGAAACTGGACAGTTAAAGACGGAGTGTTTATTCACAGCAAGTCTAAAAATTCAGATCTTTATGACAGAATATGGAGCAAAAAGAGTAAAGATTGCACATTTGTTGAAGGAGAGAATAACAACAGCTATTGGTCAGAAAAAGTTAATAGAAGATTAAAGCTAATAGAGATATTCAGCCCGTCGGCTATTCATAGACACAACAATAAAACTGACGAGAACATGATTAAAATAATGAACTCTATGCCGCTTGCTAATTTGGTAGTTCTTGATGCTTGCTCTGGCCACGGATTCTATTCAGTTGCAGCAATTGAGCTAGGGGCTATCGGAGTAGTATCTTGCGATTGCTCATTTAAAGTTCTTAATCAGTATTCTGATAAAATAGCTAACTCTATCTCTTTGGACAAGAAAATCTGCCAAGGTGTAAAAAATAATCTAAGGATTCAAGCAGATGTGAATCATCTATCTGAAGTGTTTGATCATGGATATTTTGATTTATCATTTATCCGAATGGCAATTATGCATATGAAAAATCCATTTGCTACGATGAGAGATCTTGCAGCTGTAACAAAGCCCGGAGGATATATTGCATTTGATTGTTTTTTAGAAGGGTGCACTCCTGAAATAACTAGAAAACTAAGGGATTATTTCTGTAAAAGAGATCTAGACCATGTTACAAATTTTTTATTTCAGTTTGGAAAAGTGAAAAATAATAAAGCTGAGCGAAATCTAAATCCCTTAAGGCTAGAAAGCGTTTTTAACAATACGAGTCTTATCTCAGATGATTATTCTGAAGATATAAAGTTTTTAAAAAATATGACATCTAATTACGCCATAGAAGAAATAGAAAATAAATTACACATGGAAGATTTTCAATCTCAGTATGTTCATAATTTAGATCCCGATCAAATTGCAACCTTTTGCGTACGTGATCTTGGGTTAATTTCTGCAGATTTTGCTCTTTTTAGGGCGTGGCCTGGAGATCCTCCTGATAGGGGGTGCTTTGCATTTAAAGTTCCCGATAACTGGAAAATTCCAAATATAGATTTTCCGAAACCAGAAAGCGGGATCGAATTTAAATGAATATATTTCTGGACAATGTCAATCTTTCATCTCGGTCAGGTCCAAATTCTTTTGGGAAAAAAATAAAAAAAGAATTTGAGAACACCGGACATTCAGTTTTTTCTAATATTTCGGAGTTTAATAGTGTGCTTCCAGATGTTCAGCTTTCATTTATAGCTGCAAACTTTAAAATAGCACCAATAGTTCAAAGATTAGATGGAATATATTTTAATAGTGAGCAGGATTTTAATTCACTAAATGCTCCAATAGAGGCAACTTATCAGGCTGCCGACGCTGTCATATTTCAATCAGAATTTAATAGATCTCTAACTGCTCATTATTTTGGAATAAAAGAAAAATCTTTTGTAATTAGAAACGGAACTGATCTTGAGATAATCAATAGTATTGATCCAATTAAAAATGATAACTTGGATAATTTTGAAAACGTATGGTCATGTGCATCTTCTTGGCGACCTCATAAGAGACTCAAGGACAATATTGGATATTTTCTTGAAATGTCTCAAGACAGTGATTGTCTTATAGTTGCTGGAAACAATCCTGATCACATAATTTCTCATCCAAGAATATTTTATGCCGGAGATCTGGACTGGGATACACTTATTTCAGTATACAAGAGATCAAAATATTTTATTCATCTTGCGTGGCTTGATCACTGTCCAAATGTTGTTGTTGATGCTCGGGCATCTGGCTGTCACATAATATGCTCTTCAGCTGGCGGAACCAAAGAGATAGCTGGCAATAATTCTACAATAATACTTGAAGATGATTGGGATTTCACACCAACAAGGCTCTATAAGCCCCCAAGTATGGATTTTTCTAACTCACAGAAAAGTGAGTTTTTATCTGATATCAATATTAAAAATGTTTCAGATTTATATTTAAATGTTTTAAACGAGGTAAAAAACAGTGTCGGTTAAATTAACAATTGGCGTTATAAGCTACAATAGAAAGAAGTACATGAAGTCTCTTTTAAAGAGTCTTGAGTGTGTAAAAGATGACAACGATATACAGGTCGTTGTTGTAGATAATGGATCAACAGAAGAGGGGCTTTTGGAGATGCTAAAGTCATCAGATGCTATAGATGATCTTCATCTCAGAGAGAGAAAAGATTGGATAAACGATGAGTATATAGCGAAGAATAAGATAACTGATCTCTGCAAGGGAGATGTTCTTTTTTCGATGCAAGATGATAGACAGCTTTTAGCGACACCAAAATATCTGAAACTATACGCACAAGATCTATTTGAGTCACGTATTCCAACTATGGGAGTTGATGCCGTTAGAAGGATAACAGTGTCATCAAGAGTTGATCCAAAAAACTGTTTAGTTAGTGAAAAAACTGGTTGTAAATACTGGATAAATTTAAATAACAAGGTTGGAACAACTGGGCTATTTATTGTTGATATTTTAAGAGAGATGGGACCGTACCCTGTTGACTGGCCCGTAGAGAAAGAATATTGGGGAAGATCTGAAGACGTCTTTAATGAAATGATATGGTCAAAATATCCGGGCAAGTGTGTGTCCATTAGGTCTCACATACCTGTAGTTGCAGGAGTCTGGAATGACCCACGAGGCGGACAGGCTTTTATCAGAGGCGATACTCGATATGGAGTTTATCTAGATGCTCCTGATAAATCTGGGCTATATTATGAAATGCTTACGGATCACGAGCTTGATACTATGATGAAACTTAAAAATCCTCTGTCATTTGTAGAAGTTTGTAAGCCAATAGGGTGGGAATACGCAAAGGATGAAACTGGAGATCAGAAAAAATTTAGTCAAAAAGATGTAATGAATGAAGGTCCATTTGCACCAATATCTTCAAGTAATTCTGAAACTTTTAACTTAGAAACTGTAAACGATAATGATTCAAGCTGGGTAGATGATTGGATGAATAGCTAATGGGATTAGGCGGATATTTGACATGGACACCTGTCGCTAAGGAGATATCTAGTCGACTAGGCGGAGTTAAAATTTTACCATACGAGTCTCATGGTCATATCATGAGAATAATTGACACCCCGGTATTTCATAATAATCCGAACATAGCTCAGAGACACGATATCTTGACTGATATTTTTCCAATGTGTCTAAATGATCCTAATACAAATTATTGCAAGAAAGATACCCCTGAGAAAGCTATTCAAAGACACGATAAGCATATTTCTCAACAGATATGTGAGTTTTATGGAATAGATCTTAAAGATTTTTCATGTGAGATTTTCTTAACAGAAGATGAAGAGGAGTTTGGAGAAAACTTTGCTAATAGCTTATCATCACAGTTTGTTACAATAGACCCACATACAAAAGATGAATACACAGTAAATAAAAGATACCCATTTGAAAAATGGCAAAAAGTAGTTGATGAAATTAGTAAAGAAATTACAGTTGTTCAAATTGGTGAGAAAACTGATAAGATTTTAGATGGATGCATTAATATGTCCGGAGAGACAACTTTTAGACAGGCCGGGTCTATAATAAAAAGCTCAAAGGCGTATGTTGGGTCTGAGGGAGGTCTCATGCATCTTGCTAGAGCTGTTAAGACAGAGTCTGTTATTGTAATAACAGGATTTTTACATCCAACGATGACTTGCTATCCTGAAAATAATAATATCTGGATAGGTAAAAATCACGGGCCATGTGGTATGAAAGTTCTCTGTAATAAATGTAAAAGTGAATTAGATATGCATGATCATGTAGAAATCATAGAAGCATTAAAAAGGATCGTATAATGTCTTGTCTTGTCACTGGAGCACATGGATTTATAGGTAGCCATCTTGTTGACGCGCTAGACAATCCGTCACAATGTGACATAGATACCGCTAGCGCTCTATCACCAGTTGAGGCTGTTTATAGTATATATGAATCAGACATTGAAGCAGTTTATCACTTAGGTGCAATCTCATCAACGACAAATGATGATATAGAGTCTATAGCACATACAAATATCACATTCAGCTGTTCACTGTTGAGCGCGTGTATTGAAAAAGATATTCCTTTTATATATGCATCATCTGCATCTGTCTATGGTTTAGGGAAAAATGGATTTTCTGAAAATTCACAGCACTCTCCTTTAAACTATTATGCCATTAGTAAATCTTCATTTGATTGCATTGCGAGACAAAAGATTAGAGATAATCCATCTTCAAAGATAGTGGGACTAAGATATTTTAACGTATATGGGAAAGGTGAATCTCACAAAAATGATATGGCTAGTCCTATTCATAAGTTTTTAAATCAATCTAAGAATACAGGCGTGATTAAAGTATTCGAGGGAAGCGAAAATTTTTCAAGAGACTTTATACACATCTCAGACGTTATTAATATAACGGAGGCCGCGACAGATTTTCCGTCAGGAATTTATAATGTTGGAACAGGAATAGATAGAACGTTTCTAGATGTTGCAAAAATAATTTCACAATTGATAAATTCAGAAATTATAGAGATTCCATTCCCAGACCAGCTAGTTGGAAAATATCAGGATTTTACGCGTAGTGACAATTCAAAAATTGATTCTGTGTTTAATATTCATAGAGTTTCTCTAGAAGATGGAATTAGGGAGGTTCATTTTGAAAACAGGGTTTGTTAATGGGTGCTTTGATATTCTTCACGTCGGACACATAAGAATGCTTAAATTTGCAAAATCTCAATGTGATTATTTGACAGTTGGAATAGATTCAGACTCTAGAGTGAAGGAGTTAAAAGGATCTACAAGACCATTTAATTCTCATGAAGATAGAAAGGAAATGCTTCTAGCTCTAAGAGATGTTGATGACGTTTTTATATTTGATTCTTCTCAAGAATTAATTGACTTAATCAAAACAGCTAGTCCTGATATAATGATTGTAGGGTCTGATTATAAAGATAAGGAAGTTATTGGTGCAGAATACGCAAGACAGTTATTTTTCTTTGAGAGAGTTAGAGGTTATTCAACAAGCCGGGTCACTCAAAGTATTGGTAATAGGTGACTCTTGTATAGATGAGTTTGTATATGGGTCTTGTGAAAGACTTTCGCCAGAAGCTCCTGTTCCTGTTTTAAAAATGTCTCGGATCACATTTATGCCCGGGATGGCTGGCAATGTCACAGAAAATGTCACAGCATTCACAAAAAATGTTGAGCTTATGTGCCAGTTTGAAGAAATAAAGAAAACAAGATATGTTGATTCACGAAGCAACCAGCACATTATGAGATTTGATATTGAGCCTAGTGACATAAAGCCAGCTTATTTGTCTACGTCTAAAATTTCTCGTGATATTAGAAATGGCAAGTTTGATCTTGTTATTATATCTGATTATGACAAGGGCTTTTTAAATAGAAGACAGGTTATATCTTTGACTTCTCGTTTAGCTGATGGAATGAAATTATATGTTGATACAAAAAAGAAAGATGTCGGCTGTTATCAAAATTCATTTATTAAACTTAATGAAAGAGAATCTATGGTGAGCGGAGATACTTTGCACGATACAAGTTCTTTAATAACTACTCTGGGTCCCAATGGTTCACGATATGAAGAGAATAACTATCCTTCAAAGAAGGTTGATGTATTTGACGTTTCTGGAGCAGGCGATACATTTTTAGCAACATTTGCTATATTTCATGTAATTACAAAAGATATTCCAGGTGCAATAAGTTTTGCGAATAAGTGCTCTTCAATTGTTGTACAAAAGCAAGGAACTTATGCAATTAAGAGAGACGATTTATCATGACATATGTTTTTGATATAGACGGAACAATTTGCTCTTTAACAGATGGAAATTATGCTAATGCAAAATCTTTTCCCGATAGAATAGAAAAAATTAATAATCTCTATTCAGATGGCAATGAAATTATTTTATACACTGCGAGGGGTATGGGAAGAACTAAAAATAACATTCACCTTTCCTACTCTTACTTTTATGACCTGACAAGGAAACAATTGAATGAATGGGGTGTAAAATATCATCAACTATTCTTGGGAAAGCCCGCCGGTGATGTGTATGTCGATGACAAAGGAACAGGAGACAAAGACTTCTTTGGTGATTAAGTTTGTTTCGAAGGGGTGGGGATTTGAGAAGTGGATTGTAAATTGTGAAGAATACTGTGGAAAACTTCTTTATTTTGTGAAAGGAAAACGATGCTCGTGGCATTATCACAAATTAAAAGACGAGGTATTTTATATACAATCAGGAAAGGTTTTGGTGAAATTTTCAAGCGGTGATAGAGTGCAGGATGCCGAATCGATTATCTTGGGACAAGGAGATAATTTTCATGTCTATAGGGGTTTACGTCATCAGATAATTGCTATTGAGGATACAGAGTTATTTGAGTTTTCAACACAGCACTTTGATAGCGACAGCTATCGAATTTTAAAAGGAGATTAGTAATGAAAATAGCAGGCATATGGTCTGGTCATGATTGCTCTTATTGTATTCTTGACAACGGAAGGCCAGTTGTTCATGATGAATATGAGAGATTTTTAAGAGAGAAAGAGCCTGCAGGAGATTCAGTTCAGTTTTTACTTGAGAATTATGATTACTCTGATGATATAAAACATGCAGCTACTTGCTTTCCAGAGAAAAAACTTACTGGTCACAAAGAGTCTCTAGACGTTCTTACAAATATAATTGATAAAAATGGTGGAAATTTATTTTTTCTAGGCCATCATCAAGCTCACGCAGCAAATGTATTTTTTTCAAGTAACCTTGATAAATCTCTTATTATAACTTTAGACGGCGGCGGGATAGAGCAAGAGGGAAGGACAACTGCAGCAACAATTTGGGCAGGTGAAGGGAATAAAATATCTCCTCTACATATATTTGATTTTTACGATTTCAATATTGGCGGTGTGTGGACAAGAGCAACTAGATATATTTTTAACATGCAATCTGGTCACCCTCTCGGTCATCAGGCAGGAACTGTTATGGCCCTTGCAGCATTTGGAGATCCTGAAAGGTTTCATGAAGATTTTTTTAAAATGATGACAGTTGATAATCATCTTGCATATCACAAACCACCTGGTCAAAAAAATGGAGCAAATATAGGGGAGGATCCTGAACATCCATATCTAAACAAGTACAGAATTCTTGCAAGTGAGAGTGAAGAGAATAGATTTGATTTAGCAGCAGGTTTACAAAGTGCAACTGAGTTAAGATTTAAAAATCTTTTAAGGGATATATTTTCTCAACTACCTGACATTAAAAATCTGTGCATGGCTGGCGGAGTCGCACTTAACTCTGTGATGACTGGAAAGATAAAGACGTGGTTTCCTCAAATTGAAAATATATACATACCACCAGCAACACACGACGGGGGATTGACAATTGGAGCAGCACAATACGTGTGGCATCACGTCTTAGACAACCCCAGAATAGTGTGGAAAGATAATTTTACTCCTTATCTTGGAAGGACATATTCTAGAGAAGATGTAGAAAAAGCTCTAAGCTTAAGGTCTGATGAGATTGTATTCAGTGAATCATCTGATGACGACATTATATTATCTTTGTTAAATCAGGAGATAGTCTCTGTATTTGGCGGAGGATCAGAGTCTGGAAAAAGAGCTTTAGGGAATAGAAGCATTCTTGCTGATCCGAGAAGTTCAACAATGAAAGATACAATAAACGAGAAGGTCAAGCATAGACAGTGGTTTAGACCGTTCGCACCATCAATTTTACGAGAAGAAGTTGAGAATTGGTTCGTAGAAGATATCGATAGTCCCTATATGTCCTTTGTTCTTAAGTTTAACGAAGATAAAGCTGGGAAGGTACCTGCTGTGGTTCATTATGATGGCTCTGCGCGTCTCCAGACGGTATCCAAGAATGATAATGATTGGTACCATGGGTTGCTTAAGAAGTGGCACCAGAAGTCATCTGTCCCAATCCTGCTTAACACCAGTTTTAATGATAGAGAGCCTATTTGTGAAACTCCAGATCATGCAATTGATTGTTTTTTGAGAACAAATATAGACAAACTTTACTTCTATGATTACGGTATTTCTGTGAGTAAAAGATGATAGTCTATTTTAATAGACCCATTAAAAGGGAGCCCTGGGGAGGAGGCTCTCATTTTATAACCGCATTTCATGATTATCTTGTACAAAAAGGTTACACAATAGCGTTCGACCTAATTCCAGGCATAGATGTAATATTTATGTTTGATCCCAGGCCGTCGCAAGAAGGATCCTCTGTCGAAGAAATATATCGATATAAGATTTTAAATCCATCGTGTAAAATTATACAAAGAATAAATGACACTGATATTGCAAGACCTCTAGATAGACCGTGGAGAGTTAATTTATTACTTAAGGCAAATCAGATAGTAGATCACACAATTTTTATAAGTGAGTGGATTAAAAATCACTATATAGATAACGGATTTAATAAAAGAAAGTTAAATAGTGTCATAATAAATGGTTGTAATTCTAAGTGGTATTATCCTAATTTACCAAAAACAATAAATACTAGCAGCATCAAGCTTATAACTCATCATTGGTCAGATAATTTTATGAAAGGCTTTGATGTTTATAATTTTCTAGACGAGTATGTAAAAAAGAGAGATAATATAGCATTCACATATATGGGAAGATATAATAATCAATACTCTCCTAAAAATATAAAGATTATTGATCCTGTGTATGGACCGCGGGTTGGTGAAATTCTTAGAGAGCATGACATATACGTTACTGGTGCTAGATTTGAAGCTTGTGGCATGCACCATATTGAAGCTGCATCATGCGGTCTTCCAGTTTTATATCACAGAGATGGTGGTGCAGTTCCTGAGGTTTGTAAAAACCATGGTGTAGAATTTGATAGCGTAGATAGTTTTATATCTTCTCTAGATGATATTACATTGAGATATGAAAAGATCAAGAGCTGTATAGATTACAAGTATCTTTCTTTTAAAAGATGCTTTAGTGAATATGAGAGTATATTGCTGGATTGTAAAAAGTTATGAAAGATATCGTAGACATTCTTGAAAATCAAAGAAATTTTCTTGTAGATAGAGATAGCAATGATCCAGGATTTAAGAATGCGAGATCACCAGAGGGAAAATTTAATCTTGTAGAAAAAGAGTTTCCATGGGGAAAGAGGAAGATTTATATTCCCATAGATCAAAAGTACAATGAGAATTTACAAGGTCTTAGAGGAATACCCTTTAGTCGTGATGCATCTGGTGATGAAATGAAGTCTCAAATTTTTTCAATGATAAATGATATTCAAGAATCAGATACACTTAGAATTAAAGAGCTTGATTACGTTATAGATACTCTATTTGATGATAGAGAATTTAATTCTTTTTGTGAAATAGGGTTTAGAATACCGAGATTACAAAATTTTTATAGAAAAAGAGGAATGAAAGATAGGGGTTTTGACATTAATAGATTTAATGTAAAGCTAGGAAAATCATTAGGATTTGATTGTAGATTATATGACTTAAATGATGAAGATACTATAGACATATCTGACTGCGATTTAATTGTTTGTTACCATGTTTTGGAACACATATCAGATCCATTTGAAGCAGTTAAGCTATTATATAAAAATTCTTCTCCCAGAACTTTGTTTCACATAGAGATTCCAGTCGAGCCCGATGGTCCAAGATTAAGATATTCTCATTTATATCCATTTTTCTCAAAAGATATGCATCAAATGCTAGAGCTATCAGGATTTAAAATACTCACAATGAGCAGTGAGACTCATACAGGTGGTCCCTGGGTAGAAAGATATTCAGCAATTAAGGAATAAATCTATTTTGTCTTTAGTATAATAATATTATTCCTGTTAGAGATTATTAAATGAAAGATGAAATATTGTTCGTTTCAACAATTCATAGAATGTCAGAGAGAGTTATTCCTGTAATTAAAAAATTACAGGAAAATTTTAACGTTAAAATATTGAATACTGGTCAATCTTCATTTAATACAGAATATGACGCAAGCCTTAGATATAAAAAATATGTAGAATCTAATTTTAAAAATAGTTCTATTTTTAATACACCAAAAATCTCATATAAGGGCGACGGTCGCTCTGTAAAAACTATTAAAGACATAGCAGAAGCAGCTAATAGTCTTATTAATAATAAAACCGCATGTGTAATATTAGACGATTCCAGATTTCAGGCATTTCCTTCTTGCCTATACAGCACATCAAAGGATAGCGGATCTGTTGTATTTGCAAATTCACACGGGAACATGCCAACAAATAATATGCCAGTATACTATGGATTTAAAGGCAGAAAGTTTTATGATTACATATTTGTTCTGGGCGATTGCGAAAGAGATCACATAAGAGATTTTGGTTTTGATAAAAACTTGGCTATTCCAGCAGGAATACCTGAAAATGATGACTTGTCTCTATTTGAGAGATCTAATGATTATATTCTTGTAATTCCAAATTTTATCCTGCAAAGAGAGTTAGGAGGTTATAAATTTGATCAATGTAAAGCTTCTTTATTTTTCAGCTCAGAGGTGATAGGTAAAATGAAACTATTAGATCTTCAACAAAAACTTGGTAAAAAAATAATTTTCAAATTAAAACATAGAATGTCGTCTCCGATAAATGAGGAGACTGACGTTCTCAGAGAAAGAATTCCAAAAGGATTAGATTACGAGATTATTCATCACGTTGATTGTGAACAGTCTTTAATAGCAGGAGCTTCGTGTGTGTTATCATATGGCTCTACTATGTCATTTAAACCGATACAGATGAGAATACCTACTGTTGTGTATAGAGAGCTAGGAAATGTAGGAAATTTTATAGAGTATAAAGGATTGATTTCAATTGATGATTCATATAAGTTTATATTTGATAAAAACTTTATGGAAAAAGAAGGAAATAGATTTTTAACAAAGACGCTTAAGGGAGGCTGCGATTTTACATCTTCTGATATTTATCTTAAGTCTATCTATAGAAGAATAGGAAGAGAGGATTTAGTAGAATGAGTGATGTTAAAAAAAGAATATGTCTAATTACACCTCCGTCTCCCTTTCTATTAGATGAGCGTGTTTTTATGCATATTGGCATATTGAAGATAGCTTCACTTCTTGAGAAAAAGGGATTTAACGTAGACATGCTTGATTTAAGTGGTGTAGAGAACTATCTAGATGTTCTCGATGATTATTTAAAAATTAATAATCATGCTGATGTAGTTGGAATAACAGCTACAACTCCCCAGGTTCCATATGCAGTTGAAATTAGTAAATTTTTAAAGGGAAGAGTATCCAAGGTTATTTTAGGAGGACCTCACGTGACATTGATGCATTCAGCATCAAAGAGAGAGATAAAGAGAAACTTTCTAGGAAGTGATAGAGCGTTTAGTGATGTTGAGAGGCTAAAAGAGTATTTTGATACAATAGTTTGCGGAGATGGTGAATATGCAATTCTTGAAGCAATTAATACTAATAAAAAAGTTGTTGATGCAGATGATAGAAAGTCTCCCTATTTTCTCACAGATGAAGATTTTTCTACCCTTCCAATGCCTGCCAGGCATCTTATAGATATGGATTCATATCACTATACGATTGATGGTGTTAAAGCAACTAGTCTAATAGCACAGCTAGGATGTCCCTTTAGGTGCACCTTTTGTAGCGGAAGAAATTCTCCGTTTTTGAGAAAAATAAGAACAAGATCGTCAGAGTCTGTTGTTAATGAGATAGAGCATCTATATCTCAGATACGGGATCAAAGGATTCATGTTTTATGATGATGAGCTTAATGTCAATAAAAGTATGGTTCAGTTAATGAATAAAATTACAGATCTTCAAAACAAGCACGGTGTCGAGTTCATGCTAAGGGGATTTGTCAAGGCTGAGCTTTTTAATGATGAACAGGCTGCAGCAATGTATAGGGCTGGCTTTAGATGGCTTTTAACGGGATTTGAATCTGGAGATGAAAGAATATTAAGAAATATTAAAAAGATGGCTAAAAAGGAAGACAACACAAGGGCAGTCAGCATAGCAAAGAGAAATGGCTTAAAGGTAAAAGCACTGATGTCAATTGGTCACGCCGGGGAGAGCTTTGAGAGTGTTGAAAATACAAAGCAGTGGTTATTAGATACAGAGCCAGAAGAGTTTGATTGCACAATTATTACAACATATCCAGGATCTCCGTATTTTGACGAAGCAGTAAAGGATGGTGATCACTATGTGTATACAGACACGAAAAATGGTGATAGGTTATATCAAGCATCTTTAGACTATCTTGTAGATCAGGATTACTATAAGGGTGATCCTGATGGAGGATATACATCTTATGTTTGGACAGATAGTATGAGTGCAAAAGATTTGGTTGATTCTAGAAATGATCTTGAAAAAGAAGTTCGAGAATCACTCAACATATCATTCAATCAATCGAGACCTGGCATAAAACACGAACATTCAATGGGAATGGGAAATATTACAATTCCAGATTTTATACTTAAAAGAGTATCTGGCAAGTAAGAGATATCCATGAATAGTATAGCAATTTATCTATCATCAAGAAACAATTATGATTTACTTGAATCACTTTTTCTAAGAACGACAAATCTAGAGGGTTATCAGCTCTATAATATAGATGATTTCTCAGACGAAGAAGAGATTAGAAAAGGAAGAGATATTTGTGAGAGGAATAATATTAAATTTATTCCCAATAAAGATAGAGGTCTTCAGTGGGCAGCCCAGACAGTGATAGACAGTGTTGATGATAACGTGAAATATGTAATATGGTGCTCGCATGACACATTTCCATTGACACCAAATTTCTTTAAAAAGATCGATGAAAAGGTAAAGTCAGGATCACTAGATCAATTTGGAATGGTTGGTTTTAACGCATTTGGCCCTCAAACACATATTCACAATCCATCAGATATAAAGCCTAACACTTGTGGAATTCTTGGAAGAGCATCTTTAATGAAGGTGCTTCCAAACCAGAAAGGTGCAGGGTGGTTTAGATCTAGAGATGTTAATTTAGACTGGGACGTATGGGGACAAGCGTGCACAGTTGATGCACCAAATTCATTTTTTGAAATGTTCAATGTCAAATTATTTAGAAAATATATAAATCCAACAAATAAATTTCACTTATTTTTTGCACATGATGATCTTGCAATGCAATTTTTGAAAAATAATGTGCATAATATAGTCTTGCCAGAATTTCTAATCTGGCATGATCAAAGACTCAAAACTCAGTTTAATATACCATTTAGATCATCATCAGCTGCTAAAAAAGGAGATAGTCGTCATTTTGGTGATTATGGTCCTCACTACGAGCACTGGAAGGAAAGATGGGGGTGGTATAGACAAGATCGAGCAGGGTTTGAAGAAGTTTCAGATCAGTACAAGGGAACGCTTATCTGCGACACATATTATCATGACTTTGCAACAGGTCCCTTAAAAAAATTCAATATATGAGGTAATTATGATATCTTTAAAAGTTAAAGAAACAAATACACATCCACTTATGGTTCATGCCGCCGGAAAGGCAAAAAATAATCAAATATTTCAAACACTTTGTCAACTTTTTCACGCTCAGCAAAAGAGCGATAATGACGGTGATCTAGATGTAACAATCATAACGTGGAAAGGCGGAGGAAGATATAAAAATAAGGATACCATCCTAGAACAGTGTGTAAGATTCTATAAGATTCCAACGATAATATGTGAATGGCCTGACGGTGCTTCTTTTTGGGGCGGCTGCAGGCATAAAATAACTTCTGCACTGCATGTGCTAAACGAAGGTATTGTTAAAACAAAATACGTCATGTATCTTGACATCGGAGATGTTTTATTTCTTGATCATCCGTCAGTAATACTAGAAAGATATAAAGATCTCTTTCCGGGAAAGCTTGTGTGGAATGCTGAAAGAAATCACTACCCCAAGGACGAGGTTATTAATAAAAGATTTCCTGATATTGATAAAAAAACAAAAGCAAGATTTGACGAAGTTGTTGCATTTGATGAGGCAAAAACACATACAAAATTTAAGTACTTAAATGGAGGTGTGGCAATAGGAGAGACACAGCATCTAAAGGAGTTTTTAGAGTATGCAACAAATCCTGAAAATGAATGTGGCTATCATCTTTCTCAGCCAATAACTAGTCAATTCACATTAAGAATAGCACAGTATCACAATAAAGATAGAGTTGTTTTAGATGACAAGGCGGAATTAATTTTTTGTCCATTCAACTGCGTAGCACCTCATCTAAAACATCAAGAATTGCACATGTCAGATGTAGAAATTTCATATACTTCTGACTAATATGTGTTAAAATATGCATAACACTTTGCATGATTGTAAATCATGCAAAGAGAATATTACTCACATAAGATAAAGACAGTGAAAAATAGACTATCAGAAAAGGCCAATCAGTATAGTAGAAAAACATCTCCGGTAAAAGAGATTATGATGTACGCTAATCATAATCTTCTTAAAGAGTATGGTATAAAAATAGATGATTTTATTTCTTTTGCGGGCGGATGGGTAAATCATCTATCTCCCGTAGAGCTTAAAGAATCATATAGGGAAATAATATATAAAAAATTTCATGAATGCGGTGCATATTCTGGAACAATGGGTGATGATAATTTTAAAAATGCTGTTATCACGTTCAATGATTACATTTATGGTGGTGATATAAATGATTTGACACCAGATCAAATTTGTGTAGGGGTTGGGTCAACACAGCTATTTTGTGACTTATTAGACGTTTTGCTGGATCCTAGTGATACAGTTTTGTTGCTAGATCCTACGTATTGCAACTACCCAACACAAATTGAAATGAAATTTCCAACAGTAAAAATTGATAGGTATTCTGTGCTCAATTCAGAGACGTGGGAATATAATGCAGACTCAGATGATTTTGCAAATTACATTCGGCTTACTAAACCTAAAGTGATTATTCTTGTATCACCTGACAATCCAACATCGCAAATTTTATCTGATGATTTTGTTAACAAAGCGTTAGAAGCAGCTCAAGAAGTTGGTTCATTTATTGTAATGGATTTTGCCTATAAGGAGCTCGTATTCGATCAGGAGTATCCTGATTATTATTCGTGGCCACCAAATAATAATTTTATATCTCTAAGATCAAATTCAAAATGGTGCAGAGGCTTGGGTAGAAGATTAGGATGGGTTGAAGCACCTAGCTTTGTTATAAAGGCAATGGAAGCTATACAAAGCTCATCAATTCTGTGTCCTGATATGTTACATCAATTTGCCTTCACAAGCTATGTCAATAACATCGATTCAGATAGTCTTAATAAATACATTCAAGATGTAACAGGCGGATATAAGCTTGCAAGCAACGCTGTTGTAAATTTTATTAAAGAGCATCTTGAGTACCCGACACTATCTCCAAAGGGCGGGCTGTATGTCTGCGTTAATGTTGGCGAGCCAGGTCCTCAGTTTGTTGAAAGAATATTAAGAGAAACGGGTGTATTGTTTGTGCCAGGGTGGGGATTTGGTAATAGTATGAAAAATGCTGTGAGGGTTTCATACGGACCCCTTTATCAAAATCATGAGAAAATTTATGAAGGTCTCACGAGAGTTAAGGAAGCATTACGTGGATAGAAAGAATAAAGTTCTTATTACTAGAAAGATATCTAATGTAGCTGAAAATATTTTGTGTGATGATTTTAATTTGGTAAAATCATCACACAATTCACCTTTATCAATGATAAAATTGCGTAATGCTCTATTTGACTATGACGCAATTTTATCAACTGTTTGTGATAAATTTGATGATACACTTTTATCATCTATCGATAGAAGAGTTGAGGTAATATCAAATTACGCTGTTGGTCTTGACAACGTTGACATCAAATCTGCTAAAAAAAACAAGATATTTGTTTATAATACACCTGGTGTTGTTACTGATAGCACAGCAGACATGGTTATGGCTTTAATATTATCTTCTGCAAGAAACATTAGAGATGCACAAGATTTCATCAAGGATGACAAATGGGTCGCGTGGGATCCGGAGATATTTGTCGGATCAGAAATGAGAGGAAAAACTCTCGGAATTATTGGATTTGGTAGAATAGGTCAGGCTGTTGCAACTCGAGCACTTTCGTTTGGTTTAAAGATAATTTATTATAATAGAAGTGAAAAAGATTTTCAAAGAGCTGATCGTTGTGAAGATTTAAATGATCTTCTTCTGTCTTCTGACATTGTTAGTATTCACTTACCTTTAACAGAAAAGACAAGACATTTTATTGATATTGAACAATTTAAAATGATGAAGAGGATTCCATATTTTATCAATACAGCAAGGGGAGATGTTGTCTCAAGTGTCGCACTAGATCTTGCATTGAAGAATGGATATATCTCTGCGGCTGCTCTTGACGTCGTTGAGAGTGAGCCAATTGAAAAAGATCACAAGCTTCTTGGGCACAAAAACTGTATCATAGTCCCTCATATCGGAACTGCGACCAAAGAGTGTAGGGAAAACATGGCAAAGGTAGCTGCAACGAATATTGTTCTTCACTATGATATTAGAAAAAGAGTAGAAAAAGTATTCAAGGAAGCAATGCAACAGGATTTTTCTGTTGATTCAAACATGTACAATACTGGCTTGTGGGATTCGCTAAAGCATCTTGTACTTCTTTCAGACCTTGAGAAAGAATTTGATATTAATTTTGAACATCGTGATGCCAGCAAGATGGTTGATGGTTACGAAATTATCAACGGAGTGTTCAAGCATGTATTCAAGCGTTGGCAATCTTCTTCAGAGTAGGGTAGAAGAGCATCCTGACACAGTCTTTATAGTCTGTAACGAAGAAAAATATACATATCAAAAATTTTATAATTTATGCTCTAGGGTGGCATCCTATATAAGAAGTGACTTAAATGCTACCCAGGGTGACACTATAAGTATTTGTTTTAAAAATGACATAAATTTTTTGACATCGTACTTTGCGTGTCTTATATCTGGAATAAAAGTAGTGACAATCAATCCCGATCTGTCGCAAAGAGAGATAAATTATATTGTACAAAATAGTGAGTCAAAATTCTTGCTAAGTTTAGATCATGACTATGATTCATTTACTAGTGAAATAGATATAGCAGAAGTTAAAAGAGATGATGATGCTGTTATAATATACACTTCTGGAACAACTGGAGATCCAAAAGGTGTCGTTTTAACACATGAAAATCTCCTGAGTGATGCTCAGGCACTAGCTAGCTGGTTTCAGTTTGATAAGAATACTGTCACCATGTGCTCACTACCATTATTTCACAATAACGGACAGATCACAACTCTCTTAGCTCCACTATTTGCTGGTTGTAAAACTGTGATATTGAATCCTAAAACTTCTATATTTGGATTTTGGGATTACATAAGTGAATATGGCGTAACCTTTACAAGTGTGATGCCCACTATGCTTTCTATGCTTATGTCGCTTGGCAAGACAAGAAGAGACAATACATTAAAAGTGATTCTTTGCGGAGGACAACCGCTAAAGAGAAATGTTCAGGATAGCTTTGAAAGTAAATATGGTGTTAAGATATACGAAGGATACGGTTTGACAGAGACCACTTCTTTCTCATGTATAAATGATTATCCCGTATCATTAAAAAATGGCTCAATTGGAAAGCCGCTTCCCTGTAATGAGATGACGATAATAGATGGGGAAATTTGTATAAGAGGAAAAAATGTGACAAGGGGCTACCATAACATGCCTGATAAAAATAGGCATGCCTTTGATAAAGACGGATGGTTTCACAGTGGTGATTTTGGAGAGATGGATGATGATGGATATTTTTATTTTAAGGAGAGGAGAGACTTTTTAATAATAAAGGGCGGTGAAAACATATACCCAGCAGAGATAGAAAATGTAATACTGGGAAACGAGAACGTCTCTGAGTGTGCTGTTATAGGAATTGAAGACTCTCTTCTTGGTCAAACCATATGCGCAATAGTGAATACAAAAAACGATAACGAAAACATTGTAGAGTATTGCAAAGGGAAAATATCAAATTATAAACTGCCAAGCAAGGTGATTTATGTCGATGAGATACCAAAGGGACCCACAAATAAAATCTTATATAAAAGGCTAATGAGTCAATATGGATAAGATATTATACAAATATTTTGACACAGATGAGTCATGTGAAAGAAATATTTACAGTTCAGACTTTTCTAAGGCATTTAACGAGCTAGGCATAAAGGATGATGATACACTATTCATACATTCAGATATTCTGTCGTTTGGAAAAATAGTAGATATTAGCACAATAATGCAGTCGCTGATGTGTGAAATAATATCTTCATCTCCAAAAGGCGACATACTGATGCCTGCCTACACATATAGCTTTACAAAAAATGAGATTTATGATGTTGAAAAAACACCATCGACAGTTGGATCTTTGACAAATTACTTTAGAAACATGAAAGAGACATATAGAACTCTTGATCCGATTTTCTCAGTATCTGTTTTAGGAGATAAAAAATATCTTGAGTGTGATACTAGAAATTGCTTTGGTGAAAAATCTGTGTATTCAGAGATGCTTAAGTCTAGAGGAAAGATCGTTATGCTTGGGTCAAAGTTTGATAAATCTCTAACTTTTTTACATTTTATTGAGCAACAATTTGGAGTCTATTATAGAAAATTAAAGAAGTTTATTGGTGATAAAAAAGTAAATGATAATCTTTTTGAGGACTATTGTTACTTTTACGCTAGGGAGCCAATGGATATAATTAATGTAAATCTTTTAAACCTCGAGAGATACGTGAGTGATAAAAATATAATAAAGACTGTGAGAGTAGGTCTGGGTAGTATTGCTATAATAGATGCACATTTACTATATGATCATTGCATGCTTCTTCTTAGAAGTGATGAGAATTTTTTTTTAGAGATGAAGGTTTAAAATGAGTGAGAAAATGAGTAAAAAATACTTTCTAGAAGATTTACACGAATATGAGGGTGAATGGGGCGGTCACTATATTAATGCGAGGAAAAATAAGCACGGACAATTTTTTAAAACTGCTGAAGATTGGGAAAAATATCGACCGGGAGATGGTAACACGCCTCTTATGATTCACCTGTTTAATAATATTGGTATAGAGTTTAAATATTGTCTTGATATAGGTGCATATTCTACGATGGACTCTAATGTTTATCCAATAATGAAAAGATTTGGCACAGAAGGATTGTTAATTGATGGGAACAATAAACACAGAGACCCTGTCGTTGTACAGGCGTGGATTCAGCAATCTAATCTACACCACATACTTTCTGAAAATGGTTGTCCTAAAAAATTAGATTTTCTCTCTGTAGACATAGACAATAATGACTATTGGATTCTTAAGACTCTTTTATCTGAAGGATACATATCAAATGTTCTAATATTTGAATTTAATCCTGCTTTTAGTATTGATGAGTCGTATGTTAAAACTTATCATCACGCAGCTAGAAAGAATGATAAACACACTGGCTGCTCTTCGTGTTATGGGTCAAGCCTAAGAGCTGTAACTAATTTAGCATATGAGTTTGGCTATAGATTGATTCACACGATTCCGGGTGAAAATAACGCAGTCTTTATTCAAAAAAGATTTGACACTAAGGATATGTGTGCTAATAAGCTCAAGATGCTTTCTAGGTTACACCCAGAGCCCTGGATTGAAAAGCACAAGATTAAAATGAATAAAGAAAGATACGGCATCTCTACAGAAGTACGTCACGTAAAAGGAAACATGTGTCAATATTTAAATTCTGAAGAAATATCACTTTTAAAAAAGAAGATGATAAGCTCTTTTGTTGAAGTTGACAGCTTATCTTACAAGCTAGCAGAATCAACTATTCCAAAATAGAGCTTGATATCTAGTACAAATTAAAAATCTTGAATATAGTTTAATATATTCAAAAGTTAGCGATGATCAGTCTTTGTAAAAAATTATATAAAGTCAATAGAAGCATAACTGGAGAAGGCGTAAGAGAATCGCTTGAGATAATAAAAAATCATGACGTTCCTTTAAATATATTCAGCGTAAAGTCAGGAACAAGAGTTTTTGACTGGACTATCCCACCAGAGTGGAATATTAAAGATGCTTATGTGATTGATCTTGGATCTGGAAGAAAAGTTATTGATTTTAATAATCATAATCTCCATGTTATGAGCTATAGTATTCCAATAGATAAAGAGATCACCTTTAAGGATCTAGATGAGAATCTATACTACATAGAGTCTATGCCAGACGCTATACCGTATACTACGTCATACTATCAGAGACGTTGGGGATTTTGCCTATCTTATAATGACTATAAAAAACTAGATAAAAATTCAAGATATCGAGTCGTGATTGACTCTAGCTTAGAAAGCGGTTGCTTAAATTATGGTGAAGTGATAATACCTGGAGTATCTGAAAAAGAGATCATGTTTTCAACATATATTTGTCATCCACAGATGTGCAATAATGAGCTTTCTGGCCCAGCTGTGTGGTCAGAGATAATAAAATACGTATTAAGTCTTCAGAATAGAAAATACACTTATAGATTTGTAATAGCACCTGAGACAATTGGGTCGATCACTTACATCTCTAGAAATATTGAAACGCTTAAGAGAAATGTAATAGCTGCTTTTAATCTAACTTGTGCGGGTGATGAGAGATGTTTTTCATACGTGCCCTCCAGACAAGGAGACACATATGCTGATAAGGTGGCAAAGATAGTTCTTGATACAGAGATATTAAAATATAAAGAATATACGTGGTTATCAAGAGGGTCAGATGAAAGACAGTACTGTGCTCCGGGGGTTGATATTCCCATGTGCTCTGTTATGAGAAGCAAGTATGGAGAATATCCCGAATATCACACATCTCTAGATAATTTTGATCTAATAAGTGAAAAAGGGCTTCGGGAAACACTGAGTGCACATAAAAGCATGATAGACATTATTGAAAAAAACTGTAATCCTGTTTCTAAAGTTTTATGTGAGCCTAATCTTGGAATGAGAGGATTATATCCTACTTCAAATGATAGACGACCTCTTAAGAAACAAACTAGATTAATAAAGAATTTTTTATCTTATTGTGATTCTAGTTATGATCTAATAGATCTATCTCGAATACTTGATGTTGATTTTAAAACTTGTTATGATATTTTTCACATTTTAGAAGAAAGTGAATTAGTAGAAGAATTTTGATTTTCTTGTACACACTTAAAAAATAAAATATAATAACAATTATAAAATGGAGACACTAGTGAGCATTGTAGCGGTAATACCAGCAAAAGAGAAGTCTGCTCGTCTAAAGAATAAAAATCTTAAAAAAATCGGACCAAAAACACTGATTGAGATATCAGTAGATTATGCTAAAAAGTCAAAAAAAATTACTGAGATATTTGTTTCAACTGATTCACAGGAAATTAAAAATCTCGCTAAGGACATGGGAGTTAAATGCATCTTAAGAGGAAAAGATCTCTCTGGAGACGCTCCTCTATTTGAAGTATACAGGCATGCATTTAATCATATCTCTAAAAATAATACTGTTGACTACGTAGTAGGTCTTCAGCCTGATAATCCAGATAGAAATATTGATATTGATTATTCAATTGAATATGCAATAAACAAGCAGGCAGATGATCTTTTTACAGTAGGCAGGGATGGTCAAAAAAATGGCTCATTGAGAATTTTAAGCTCTAAAGCTTTGACATCAAATCTAATAGCTTCGTCATCAATTCTTGATGAGTGCACAAATATTCACTCTATTGATGATCTTAACATAGCAAGATATAGTTTTGAAAAAAAGACTTATATAAAAGTTGACGATAGACGAATTGGAAATAGTGAAAAGGTTTTTGTTATAGCAGAGGCAGCATGTAATCATATGTGTGATATGATAATTGCTAAAAAGATGATCGATGAAGCTGCAAAAGCAGGAGCTGATGCAATCAAATTTCAGACATACAAAGCAGAAAGACTAGCTACATCAAAGTCTAATGCATATTGGGGATCTGAAAAGTCAACCCAGCTAGAATATTATAAAAAACTCGACAAGTTTGGAAAAGAAGAATACGAGGAGCTCTTTAGCTATGCAAAAAAGAAAGGGATAGTTGGATTCTCTACTCCTTTTGATATTGAAAGTGCAAGCATGTTGAATAGTTTGGGAATGCCTTTATTTAAACTAGCATCTTGTGAGATTAATAATTTAGATCTTTTAAGACACGTTGCAAGATTTAAAAAGCCAATAATACTATCGACTGGAGCGTCAACTGTTGACGAGATTGATGCTGCAATTAGTGTGATATTTGGCCAGGATAATTTTGATTTAATTTTACTAGCTTGTACTCTAAGCTATCCAACAGAAAATAACAATGCCAATCTAAATAGAATAAAAACTTTAAAACAGAGATATCCAAATATTACCATAGGGCTATCAGATCACACAAGACCTGATGAAAATATGATAATTCCATCTCTAGCAGTTGCAATGGGTGCCAGAGTTATTGAAAAACACTACACACTAGATAGAGGGTGGACAGGGTCAGGTCACTTTTTCTCAATTCAGCCTGAAGATCTAAAGAAAATGATTGCTAATATTGGCTTAGCCACGACTGTCTTGGGAACACCAAATCTTGAGGTGATGCCAGAAGAGATGAAAGCATTTGTCGGAGCTAGAAAAAGTGTTGTAGCTATGTGTGATATAAAAAGCGGAATGGTTATAACAAAGGATATGCTAGCTCTTAAAAGACCTGGAATTGGAATACCTTCAGAAAAGATTGATACAGTTGTTGGAAGAATGTCTAGAATAGATATATTAAGAGATACAATCTTAAGTGATGACATGTTTTATAGCGAGGCTAAGTAAATGAAAGTATTATTAATTGCTGCTCCAAGACCAAGTACTAATGAAACAGCTTTGCATATGGGTGATGGACGACCTCCAATGGGCCTAGCGTATGTGAGCGCCTATCTTGAAAAATTTGGTCATGAGACAAAGATAGTTGACTTATATCACTTTGGTAGCGATCACGAGAGTGAAAAGAGAAGTCAGAAGGTTACAGCCACTATTTGTCATATTATTAAACATGATAACAGTGTAGATGTTTTTAAAGAAATTGAAGAGTATAAGCCAGATTTTATTGGGATGTACATTGGGACAATTTCATATTATAGAGGAACAGCTCTAATAAAGGAAATTAGAAGAAGATATCCACATATTCCAACAATGGCAGGAGGGCCTCACGCTATTGAGCTTCCAGATACTTTAATTAGATATTTTGATTATGTTGTGTGCGGAGAGGGAGAGATAGCGTCACTAGATATCGTTGAAGGAAGAATAAAGGATAAGGGGGTTGTTAAACGTCCAAACATAGATGATATCAATGAGCTTCCGTTTCCAGACTTTAGACATTTTATTGATAAGCCGTATAACTGGGAACTGGAGATGTTTGATAATGATATCAAGCCTGTATTAACTCTTAACTCTACGAGGGGCTGTCCATTTTCGTGTATGTTCTGCGGTGTTGCAAACACTAGGTTTAGAGGAATAAGCTCTCCAAATCTAGTAGGATATATAAGTGATCTTGTTGAAAAATATGATACTCAAGGAATCTATTTTAGGGAGGATAACTTTACAGTTCAGCCAAAGAGAGTTGAGCAATTTTGTGATATTCTCATCTCTGAAAATATGAACATCTCTTGGGCAGCTGAAAGTAGAGTTAAAAATCTTTCACCAAAGCTTATTGAAAAAATGGCTAGGGCTGGATGTGTTGGACTGTATATAGGTGTTGAGAGCGGAAGTGAGAGAATGCTCTCATACATAAGAAAGGGTGAAAATCGAAATGACTTTTTAGAAAAATTTCCAATTATTCATGCTAGCGGAATCACAACATACACGACTTGGATATATGGTTTACCGAGTGAGACAGAAGAAGATAGAAAAGAAAATGATAAATTTATTGAGATGTTAAATCCAACAACAGTGGATACATTTGTCTATTTGGGTGTCCCTGGAAGTGATTTCTATAAGATTTTGGATCACAGCAAGCTATATGAATTTAAAGAGACGAGTGGAATAATTTATCCTCCTGGACATCTTTCAATGGCGAAAAGAGTCTATGGTCAAAATGATCCTAGAGTTGAATATATGGAAAATCTCTATGAAGAGAATAACATTAATTTAAAAAAGGCAGACCCATATTATATTCCTCAAACAGTATATGATAAGCTTAAAACAACAAAAATAAGAAAACAGCTTAGTGAAAGATAGTAATAATATTGTTACATGGTTATATTTTTTAAAGAGAAACCATGTATAAGGTCACTGTCGGGGTATGCTGTTTTAAACAAAAGAAATGGCTATACAGATGTCTGAGAAGTTTAGCTTCTCAAACATTACCCAGTTCAAAATTTGAAGTTATCGTAGTAAATGATGATCCAGATTCAAATATTAAAGATGTGTGTGATAATGTGTCAGATATAATGAATATTAGGCTCATAAATAATGAAAAAAATATAGGGCTCCCTGCATCTTTAAATAAAATTCTCTCTGTAGCTAGGGGGAGATATTTTGTACGTGTTGATTGTGATGATTATGTTTCTAATCACTTCTTATATTATTTGTCTTTATTTCTTGATATGAATAGAGAAAACCAAGCTGTAACATGTGACTACAGAGAGGTGAATAGCTCTGGCGGGGTTGTTAATTATCATGTTTCATCTGTGGAAAACCCAATAGCATGCGGGGTTATGTTTACATATGAGTCTTTGTGCGAGATAGGGTACTATGATGAGTCATTTAATATGAGGGAGGGGCATGATCTAATGAAAAGATTTAATTGTAAATTTAACGTATTTAATATTCCTGTACCACTTTATCGATATCGAAAGCATGAATCAAATAGAACGTTAAACAAAGATGAAGTATTAAAATACGATAAAAAACTAGATGAGGACAATAAATAGCATGAAAATTGGAATTATTGGAAATGGATTTGTAGGGTCAGCTATACTACATGGTTTTATTCTACATGCACCAGATGTGTTAATATATGATAGTGATCCAAAAAGATCAACTCACTCATTGAGAGATGTAGTTTATGAGTCTGATGTGATATTTGTGTGTGTCCCTACACCAATGTTCGAATCAGGCGAATGTGATCTATCTATTGTAGAAAAAGTTGTCGATGATATGTCTCAATATTCCGTTATTAATGAAAAAGTTGTTGTGATAAAATCTACAGTTGTACCAGGAACTTTAGAGTCACTCGCAGCCAAATATCCTGATATGAATTTTGTATTCAATCCTGAATTTTTAACAGAGAGAAAAGCAAGACTTGATTTTATAAATACATCGAGAATAGTTCTTGGAAGTAATAAAAGCTTTGCTTGTGATATAGTTGAAAATCTATATAAGATAAGATTTCCGTACACAAAAATTATTAAAACAGATTTTGGCACATCTCAGTTAATAAAATATATGGCTAATTGTTTTTTTGCAACAAAGGTATCATTTATGAATGAGATGTATCAAATATGCAGTGCTATTGAAGGAGATTGGGATAAGGCACTCGAAGGTTTTATATCAGATGGAAGAATTGGAAACTCTCATATTGATGTTCCTGGTCATGATGGTGATTTTGGGTTTGGAGGAAAATGTTTTCCAAAAGATCTTAACGCAATGATAAGAAAAACAGAAAGTCTTGGAATAAATCCGTCTGTTATGAAAGGTGCCTGGGAAAAAAATGAAGAGGTACGAACTAATCTTGACTGGTATGATATACCTGGTGCTGTCTCAGACAAGTCTTAAATGATACTTTATTTATTTTTAATGTATAGTTTATTATGAAAGAAGAAAATAAATTTCCAACTGGAAAGGGTCATGTCTCATTTTCAGAGATTAAGTGCTGGAAAGAGTGCTCTTATCGTCATAAATTATCTCACATAGATAAAGTTGATTTATTTGAGCCATCACCTTATTTAGATTTTGGAACTACTGTCCACGAAGGGTGTGAGACTCTTTTAGAGAAGAAAGATCTCAACAGCGATAAGCTTTTAAAAGATATCACAGATGCTTGGGATAGGCATGGATTTGATGATCCAGAGTGGGTAAAAAATCAACCTGGATGGTACAAGTATGCACCAGTTGAAACGTGGTGTCAGTGGGCTGAAAATATGTGGGGAGAGATTCCTAAGTTTTTAGATGAGACATTTCCTGGATGGGAATATGCTGCAGCAGAAGAGATGCTATATGAACCTATTGAAAATAAAGATCTAAACTTTAAGGGTTACATCGACGGTGTCATTAAAGTTCCAAATAATAAAGGAGACGGTCACAAGTACTGGATCATTGACTGGAAGACTGCGCAGTCTTATGGGTGGAGAAGGTCAAAGAAGCAGGATATATTAATGACAGCACAGTTAATATTATATAAGCATTTTTGGTCTAGGAAGCACTCTGTTGAACTTAAGGACATAAGATGTGGTTTTATACTGTTGAAGCGTGGGGGTAAGCCAGGCAGGGTCTGTGAGCTTGTAACAGTATCTGTAGGGCCTAAGGCCCTAGCAACAGCAACAAAGATAATGAATAACATGATCTCATCTGTTAGAAGAGGAATGTTTCTTAAAAATAGAGACTCTTGTAGGTATTGTCAATTTAAAGACACAGAACATTGTACGTAATTTACTGTTCTAAAAAATAGCTATAATATTCTTTTTGTCGAGGTTTTATAGCATATGAAAAAGAAGAAAATTCTTGTATTGTCTGATCACGCACTTTCAACGTCAGGTGTTGGAACGCAGACAAGACACCTTATAATGGGTCTCTTAGAGAAAAATAATGATTGGACATTTAGACAGTTTGGTGCAGCTTTAAAGCACACTGATTATCAAACCGTTGTTGTAAATGAAGATTTTATAATAAAGCCAATAGATGGATTTGGAGATAGGGATACTCTTAGAGTGGCATTGGCCACAGAGAAGCCAGATCTTCTTTTTATATTTACAGATCCTAGATTTTTTATATGGCTTTTTGAGATGGAGGATGAGATTCATCAGATATGCCCCATAGTGTGGTGGCATGTTTGGGATAATTATCCGTATCCTAAGTTTAACGAAGCTCTATACTCATCAACTGATATGATCAATTGTCACTCTTACCTGACTTATGAGATGATAAAGGAATATCATCCTGAAAGAGTCGGATTTATTCCACATTCTGTTCCTGATAATCTATTTTATCCTATTTCTAAAAATGATAAAAAGGATCAAAGGTCTAAAATTTTAGGAGATGATAGAGACGATCATCTTGTTGGAATATGGGTTAACAGAAATGCAAAAAGAAAGAGGCCAAATGATGTTTTATTGTCGTGGAAGTTATTTTTAGACAGGCTTGAAAAAGAGCACGGACATAGAAAAGCAACACTTATTATGCACACAGATCCGATGGACCAGGAAGGTCCAAATCTTACCATAACATCAGAGATGCTAGGAATTCATAAAAATATCTTCTTTTCAAGGGATAGAATTGAATTTGATAAAATGAATACGTTGTATAATATTTCAGATTTTTGCATAAATGTGTCTTACGCAGAGGGATTTGGATTATCAACTCTTGAGTCAATGCAAACAGCCACGCCAATCATAGCTGTAAAGACGGGCGGATTAACAAGGCAGATCATTGATCATAGAGATGGATCAGAAAACGGAATCGCCATTGATGTCGACTGTAGATCGCTTGTGGGATCCCAGACAGTTCCATATATCTTTGAAGATTACGCCAAGCCTGAGTCTATAGCAGATGCTATATTTAAATTTTACGAGATTCCCGAGCAAGAGAGAGAATCTATTGGTAAAAAAGCTAGAGATTATGTTATGTCAGAGTTTAAATATCAAGACATAATATCTAAGTGGCATGATTCTTTGTCTCATGTTTGTAAAAACTGGAGAGAGACTTATGATAGATGGTCGATTTATAGCGTTTAGGAGTTAAGACTGTATGAAGAATGTTATTATTAGAGCACCGCTTTTATCAATAAGTGGGTACGGTGTTCATTCAAGACAAGTTTTTACCTGGCTTGAGTCTAGAAAAGACTTTAATATTTTTTCACAGGTGGTTCAGTGGGGAAATACAAGCTGGATGATAAATCCTGATCTTGAAGATGGTATTATAAAGAGGATAATGAACTCATCTAGAGATTTAAATGGAAAGGCAGATGTATCATTTCAAGTTCAGCTTCCTGATGAGTGGGATCCAGGCTTAGCAAGTGTTAATATTGGAGTAACTGCAGCTGTTGAGACTGATAGGTGTAGTCCGGCCTGGGTCGATGCAATAAATAAAATGAATGCAGTTATAGTTCCATCAAATCATATAAGACAGACTATTTTAAACTCTGGAACAGTCACAACAAAGCTATTTGTGATAGGTGAGTGGTTTTATGATAACATAGTGTCAGGAAAAAATGTTGAACTAGACGTTGATTTTGATACTGAGTTTAATTTTCTCTCTGTTGCAACATTTACAGGCAATGATCCAGATACAGATAGGAAAAATCTATTTAATACTATAAAGTGGTTTTGTGAATCTTTTTCGAACAATAAAGATGTGGGTCTAATCTTAAAGACAAATTTTGGAAGAGGCACTCATATTGATAGACTTATTACAAAAAATACTGTTAGGTCAATACTTGGCGAAGTGAGAAAGGGAAAATTTCCAAAAATTCACCTCATACATGGAAACCTTACTACTGATGAGGTTATATCTCTTTACAGGCATCCAAAGGTTAAGTGCTTGATAAGTCTAACTAGAGGAGAAGGTTTTGGGCTGCCTCTTCTTGAAGCAGCAGCTTGCGGCCTACCAGTCATAGCAACAAACTGGTCAGCACATTTAGATTTTTTAAATCTCGGAAGGTTTATACCTATTCACTATAAACTTGTTGATATTTCAGATAAAAGGATAGATAACAGAATATTTCTTAAGGGATTTAAATGGGCTGATCCTATTGAGGGTGACTTTAAGAAAAAAATTAAAAAATTTAGAATAGGATATCAAATTCCTGAGAAGTGGGCTTCAGATCTGTCTACATCTGTTTGTAAAAAGTTTAATTCACAAACAATAATGACCGCTTATGATGAAATGATTAGTGATGTTTTAGGAGAATTAAAATAGTGAGCATGTCAACTATATTTTTTATAACATCATTATCTGTTGTATTGGCATTGCTTGCAGTGTCTATGTACTTTAATGTAAAGCATGCAATGATTATCTTAAATACACAGGATGCAATTGAAAGATGTCTTGATATTATTGATATTCAATACAGGAGAATGAATAAGATTGTTGAAACTCCTATTTTTTTTGATTCCGTTGAAGTTAGAAGCGCTATATCTCAAATTAAGAAATCTCATGATTCTCTTCTTGTGGTTGCAAATACTTTGACTTCTGGAATAAACGGTTTTGATAACACTGAACTAGAGTCTAAAAATGATGATTAAAAAGATTAAAAGAAGAAAGAGATCAAAAAAACCATATTTTGGAAAGGATGCGCACAATGCCATAGTGAGGTATCAAAATGAACCTGATAAAAGTACAAGGGATGAAATATACATTAATGATATTCTTCCTGCATTTAGCAAACTATCTGAAAATCTTATTTTTATACATAGATTTGCAAAAAGCAAGGAAGAGTATGAGATAATGAAAAATGACTGTGTTTCATTTCTTTTTGAAACTCTTAATAAATTTGATCCATCAAGAGGAACAAAGGCTTTTTCATATTTTAACGTAGTAGCTAAGAACTGGTTAATAATACAAAGTAAAAAGAAGATGAAAAGCAATAGCAGGATTGTAAGCCTTGATGACACGCAATCTTTATCTTATTCCGACTCAGCGGCAATAGAGAATTATAGCATTTCTGCTATGCAAGACTTTAAGATTATGAAGAAGGAGTCAAAGGAAAGCTTGTTTGAGCTGCTAGATGTCATAAAGGGACGATTAAAAAGTGACAATGAGAAATCTTGCATAGATGCTATAATAACTTTATTTACAAATATTGACGATCTTGATTTGCTAAATAAGAGAGCTATATTTATCTATATGAGGGAGTTATCAAGCTTAAACCCAAAGCAGCTGTCTGTGTCAATGTCATCAATTAGAAAACACTACAGAGAGCTTATAAAAGATGGGGAGTTTGATATATTTTTCTGGGGAATATGATGTCTAAAAAAATTGATAAGCTTATGGATAATGTTAGTGAAAAAGATGAGAAGATAAAAAGGTTCGCTGATCTTTTAGAATCTCTTGAAAGCACTGAGGATAAGAAAAAACTTCTATGGAAAGAGATATATGACAATGCTTTAAACGATAGAGAGAGTGCGGGAATTTTATTTACTGATCTTCTCATTCAATCCAGAGGAAACTCAGCAAATCATTCAATGTTTGGAGCGATAATGTCAAAATATCTAGAGAGGATGGCAAAATCTAATGATCAGATACTGAGACTTGCAGAGCTTCTTGCAAAAGAGGAACAGGGATCAGTTGACATGAATGATATCTTTAGCAAGATCGATGAGGGGTAATGGCTAAGTCTGAGATTTTAAGCGGATTTGAGAGAAGCACTGGCCCAACTTTACCTAGTGAGCCAACAAAGTCTACGAGAGTGTTCTATTCGGCTGTTGTTATAGATTTTATATCAAATCCAGCTGAGTATATGACAAAGGAGATAGATGATTGGCCAGAATCTGGCCTTCCTGCAGTAGTCACTACATCTTTATCAAGCACAGAAGTTTCAGAGCTAGAGGAGGGAACAGTTGAGACTGCCCTCACGACAAATAGTGCCTCATCAATTTCAAATAGTGCTCTCATTAAAAAGCTACCAAGAAATTGCATAATAGCTCAAGTGGTCTCCGACGGCGGCTCAAAGAGAAGCAATCCTGAGATATTTTATCCGTTTTTCTCTCCTCATCTTTGCATGCCAGTCAATGCTGGTGAGCAGGTATGGATAATATATGAGAGTTCTGGATCAAAGACCTCTATGGGATATTGGATATGTAGAAAACCAACAGATCTTCAGGTCGATGACTTAAATTATACACATAATGATAGGACAACACTGAATCTATCTATATCTGGTGAAGACCAATCTGCAAAGACAACTTTTGAGGGTGAGAGCCTTGAGGCTGTAAATCCCTTCAGTTTCCCCCTAGGGGGAAATGGGAATACAGCCAACAATACTCTCACTGGCGCAAGCCCATATAATGACATAATTGAAAGAGCTATGTCATATCAGAATCAGTTTGTAGGTGAGACTGTTCCAAGATTTAGCAAGAGAGCAGCTGATCTTGTCTTGCAAGGGTCAAATAATACGCTCATATCTTTAGGGCAGGATCGAGGGTGGGCTTCAACTTATGAAGATGGGCAAGTTCTCGGAGGTGTCTCTGTCTTGGAGCCAACTGTTGGAGGTTCTGCTATAACTGGTGCAGGAACAATTGACATAGTTGCTGGCAGAGGGCAAGAAGATTCTGAAATTCAACCTCCAGACGGAGAGTCAGACACAACGGCTGTCTCAGAGGTGGGTGAGGCAATCAGAGGCCTCTTAGAGGACATAACGTATGATGAGACTGATAAGGCACCGCAGGTCAGCGGAACCGACTCAAATGTAAATGAGGGAGATCCAGATTTTATTAATGATCTCTCAAGAGTTTACGTGTCAATGCTTACAAACGCAGACCAGAATTTTGAAATAGAGATAGCTGGTATGGATGCATCAGAAGAGGGGCCAGCAATTGTCCTAAAGTCGAGCCAGGTTAGACTGTTAGCTAGAGATGATCTTAAGATTCATGTTGGAGAGGTCGACACAGGAGCATCTGTCGTAATAAAATCAGACGGAAACATAGTATTTATTCCCGGAGAAGAGGGCGTAATTAAGCTGGGCGGTGACGACGCTGATCTTGCAATTCTTACGTCGGGACTCCCGGCAACCAACACATCAGGAGAGATCACCCACGACTTCATAGTCGACAGCACAGGTGGCACGATTGCAAGGGCAGGAGGCCGAACAGGGTCATGGGCAACAAAGGTTTTGATTAAGTAAGATGGGACTGATAACTGAGCTATATGGATCTGACTGGAAAGACATAGACAGTGAAGTCAATCAGAACTTCATAGCCGGTGTAAGAGCTGCTCTTGGAGGCGCTGAATTTAGCGCTGAGCTTGGCATCACCTTTCCTCCTACGATCGGAGGATGTGTAGATATTGACTTCGGCGGAGCACTTGAGGCAGGTGCAAGTGCTGAGCTAGTTGAAGCCTTTGACTATGCACTCGGCTTGGATGATCCTTCAGACTTTGAAAAGAATTGGGTTACGGGTGTATTTGGCATGACCCTATCTGTAATAGATTCACTACCCATGGGACCGATGCCTCCGCCCTGGTTATTCCCAGACCCATCAGCCTCAATAGATTTAAGCTATTTTGATGTTGGGTGTCTAGAGCTTCCTGAGTTTATGGCGTGCTTTATAAAGGCAATACCAGTGCTCGGCGTAGGCGAAGACTGTGTGTGCGACTGGCTCACTGGGGAACCATCAGCAGAGATTCAGGCGTGGATGGATGAAGAGGGGTATGATAATTTTTGTGATTTCTTTATAGACATTGTTCTTCCAAGCTTTTTCCCAATTGATATACCGTGGCCACCAGACATATCTCTTCCGTTTGAGTTCCCGCCAGACTGGTGTGCTTTATTCTTTCCGCCTGAGGTGGACTGTGACTGGGACTGGGATCTAATATGGGACATTAGCATCATGTTTGTTTTTGAGTGGGCAATCACATGGGTGTTTGATTTTGTCTTTAACCTTCCAACCATAGCTTTAGACTTAGGCGGTTGCATAATAGATTCTGGGTTTGACCCCTGTGAGATTGTTAACTGTGTTGTAGATACAATAGTTGAGCTGATGCAAATCGATGCTCTGCTTGAAGCACAGGTTCCAACAATCTCACTCACGCTGGTAGCTACACTTGCAGTATATGTTCAGATGATCAGTATCTTTCTTATTCAGCTGGTTATAGGGTTTATATTTGGTGTCGGTCTTATTGCTGGCTGCCTCGGAGAATTTTTGGGACTACCCACGGAATGATAATCATGTAAATTGAGTTGTGGTAAGTTTATCTTTCTTAATATTTAATAATGATAGGAGGGCATAGTGGCTGAAATAAGCTTTAAAAGCTCTGGAATAAAGGTATCAGACCCGAGACTTCGAAAGAAGATAGATTTGCCCCCAGTTGGTATAAAAACACCTGTTGAGATTGGAACTGGTAGATCAGGAATTTTTCAGATGCATTTTGATCCCATATCTCAAATAGATGACAATTTAAAAAATCTTATTTTGACTAATAAGGGTGAGAGACTTGGAAACTACTCTTATGGTGCTGATTTGAAGCGACTGACAACTGAGCTAACATCAGTGGAAAATTTTGATTCACTTGCAATGTCTAAGATAAGAGATGCGGTTAAAAAATCTATGCCGTTTGTTGAGCTAGATTCTTTTCAATCTTCATCTGATAAGTCAATAGATAAAGGTGTATCTCAAAAAGGATCTATAACAAAGATAGACATCATTGTAAGATATGGAGTTCCTCAGCTTAAAGTCACAGGAAGAGTCATATCAGTTTCATTATATTGCATAGGTTAAAAATATGTCCAAGAAAAATTTAGTTAAAAGTATAAGAGGAAATCAGAGATCATATCTCAATAAAGATTTTAATTCTCTTAAAGCAGATCTAGTAGAGTATGGCAAGACATATTTCTCAGATCAGATATCAGACTTTTCACAAAATGGTTTGGCTGGAATGTTTATTGAGATGAATGCATATATTGGTGATGTTATGGCATATTATCTAGATCATCAATATAATGAGCTTAATATATTGACTGCAGTTGAAAGTTCAAATATTGAGAGACTGGTAAAAACGGCTGGTGTTAAGATACGGGGAGCTTCACCTTCAACAGTTTTTGTAAACTTCTACATAGAGGTAGATTCTGCATTTGTAAATAGTGAATATCTACCTGACAAGACACAGTTGCCTATAATAAAGATGGGAACTACTCTAACATCGACGTCAGGGATAAAATTTGAGCTATTACAGGATCTTAATTTTAGAGAAGAAAATAGTCAAGGAAGTATTAAGGCAGAATACAAGACAATGAAAACAGACTCTGATGGAAATCCTTCAACGTTTTCATTAAAGCTTCGAGGTTTTTGCACATCAGGGTTATCATCGACAGATACTTTTACTGTGCCAGATGCTTTTAAACCATTTAGAACGTTTTCACTTAAGAGCGGAAATGTTTCAGAGATAACATCAGTTATTGATTCAGATGGTAACGAGTATTATGAGGTTGATTCATTATCACAAGATACAGTTTTTAAAAGAGTATCCAATACTCTTAAAGACTCTGATCTGGTTACAGAAAATATGTCCGTGGTTCCTGCTCCATATAGATATACAACTTCAACTAGTAGGAATACTGGATTAACAACTCTAAGATTTGGAGGCGGCAGCGCAGAATCAACAGATGACGATATTATGCCAGACCCAAGTGAAATAGCAATTTCTTTATACGGAAAGAAAAAGACAATATCAAGGCTGACTCTTGATCCAAATAGCTTATTAAAGACAAGAACTCTTGGAATATCTCCTAGAAATACTACGATAACTATATCATACAAGGCTGGAGGAGGTCTCTCACACAATGTCAAAGAGGGCTCAATAACGTCTGTGGCTAGTTTATTGTCAAAATTTTCATCAGGAACTAAATCATCTACGATATCAAAAGTAAGATCATCACTAGAGATTTCAAATGACATGCAAGCAAAAGGGGGAGAATCTCCTTTAACACTAAATGAATTAAAATCAACTGTATTATCTTTTCAAAATTCACAATCAAGAATTGTGACAAAGGCGGATCTCATAGCTAGAGTTTATACAATGCCATCCAATTTTGGAAGAGTATTTAGGGCTGGAGTTAGAGAGCACCCTAATAATCCTTTAGCTTCCATACTAAACATAATAAGCAGAGATACAGACGGAACTTTAATTATATCTCCAGATAATCTTAAGACAAATCTTACAACGTATCTTAATGAGTTTAGACTCATATCAGACGCAATTGATATAGTAGATTCAAGTATTGTTAATATAAGAATATTTTATGGAGTTAGAATAGATGAGGTTTCAAATTCATCATTAGTTCTTCAAAAGGTAAATTCTTATATTAGCTCATATATGAGTATTGATAATTTTCAAATAGATCAATCTCTTTCGACATCAGACATTGTTAATATTATATTAAATACTGAAGGAGTTGTTGGTCTTGTAAGTTTTAAAATTGATTGTCTCACGGGTGAGCTAGATGGTAGAACCTATAGTGATACATCATTTAACATATCAGCAAATACTGATAGAGGTATAATTGTACCGCCACCTGGATCCATATTTGAATTAAAATATCCCAATGATGATATCATCGGACAGGCGAGATAATAATGTATAGAATATTAACAGCAAGTAGCGACACATACATCACAAACAAGATATTAAATAATAGCTTTAGAGTGACAGATGCAAATGTTGGGCAGGCTGCAACTATTGATTTATTTAAGCTATATTCTGAGTCAACGTCTGGATCTGATGTATCTCCGATTGAGATTAGCAGGGCACTTGTTAAGTTTAATCTTGATCCTTTGAGACAGCTAACTGGTTCAATTCTCGATATATCAAGCTCTAATTCTTCTTTTAAGTGTACTCTTGAAATGAAAGATGTGTATGGTGGGCAAACTTGTCCGTCTAATTTTAAGATGATAGTATTTCCACTCTCTAGATCATTTGACGAAGGAATGGGAAGAGATATTGTTACATTTGCTGATTTAGACTCGTCCAATTTTATAACTGCATCAGCATCTGGAGACACTGCGGTTGCGTGGAATATGTCTGGTGCGAATCGTGAGGGATTGCTGGGATCTGATAATCTTGATGTGATATCAAGTGGCAATCTTAATGATGGAAATGGCGTGGTAAATCTGTGGAAAGATCAAACATTTTCTACAGGTGAAGAAAATTTATCTGTAGATGTGACAACTATAGTCTCTGCGACTCTAAAAAATCTTATTCCAGACCACGGCTTCAGAATATCATATTCCGGATCTCAAGAAACTGACAAGAGGACAAGATTTGTTAAAAGATTTGGATCAACACAGAATTCAAATTTTTATAACAAGCCGAGACTAATTGTCCAATTTAATGACACAGTTCAAGATCATCATCAATCATTTTATTTTAACTTGTCAGGCTCGCTATTTTTAAATAATTTTCACAGAGGATCACCATCCAATATACTTTCTGGTGCGTCAGCTACAGAAATAAATGGAGAAAATTCTATAATTCTAAAACTTAAAAGCGGATCAAAATCAAGAGGAACATATTTTGAGAAAATAATAACAGGCTCTCAGCATAAGTTCGGTCAGAATTTTGTAACAGGGGTATACTCTGCTTCATTTTCATTATCTCAGTTTACAGGATCAAATAGTGGTGAAATTAGATTTGGTGGATCACTGGCGAATGAGATTAAAAATGCAGGATCTGCTACATTTACAGAGATATGGTCATCTTTAGATGACACGATTGGATTTTTAACAGGAAGCATCGTTGTCAATTCAGTGAATAGAACGTCTTTTGCAAATAGTTCTCCGAGAATATTAATAACTGTAACAAATATGCAAGATGAATATAGGAAGAATGATAAGGTTAAATTTACTGTATTTGCTGAAAATATAGACAGACCAATAAAGTACAAGAAGCTACCTTTTGTAACAAAGAGTCAAATATTTACATCACTATACTATCGAATAAGAGATGTTGAAAATGACAAGATTATTATTCCATTCGATAAGTCCAACAATAGCACATTATGCTCAACAGATTCAGATGGAATGTATTTTGAGATATATATGGACTCTATTCCGCGCGGCGTTCTTTGTACGATAGACTTTTTACTAAGTGATGCCGGTGTGGATCAAATTTTTGCTGATGTGTCGTCTAGATTTAAGGTATCCTAAGGATTTTGAATGGCTAAGAAAAGAAAAATAGTCGGAGGAGTACCTCAATCACCTCAGTTATTTAGATCAACTAGGTCACGCGGTGTAATGGGTCAAGGTATTGAGTCTACTAGTACTACTCTTTCATCTTTAAAAGATACCAATATATTAAGCACGTCATCGTTTAGATATGAAGATCCGGGAAACGGACTTAAATCGACTCAAGAAATATCTCTTGATTGGGAAAAATTTGAAAATCACACCTTTTTCAACTCAGCACAGTCAAAAGTCAACGTAGCAATTCACAGGATAATAAATGAATATCCGTTTGATGGAACTAGAAAGCAAGTTGAGGCTTTCGAAGATTCACTAACCGGATATGAAAAATATATCTTAGATATTTTTCCAAAAAATAATGGATATCTAATATTTTCAGGTACGTCGACAACTGAGAATCCTGAAGGGGGATACAGTTCAGGTCTGGGAACAAGAATATCAGTTATTGACAGTGCGGGATCACAATTTCCTGATTTCTCAAGAGATAGAACAGGAAAATCAATAATAAATTTTGGTGAAAATCCATTCTCTTTTGAGATGATGATTTATGTTCCACCTATTGAGAATCATAATCAGATAATTTGTCAAAAGAGAGATGATTCGTCACGAGCAATTACACTAGCATTGTCAAAATCTAATAATACAAATTCAGTTCCATTGCTTTTCTCTATATCATCAGGATCTGCAAAATTATTAGTTAGCTCGTCTATTGAAAAAGGAAAGTTTTCACATATCTGTGCAACATATGATAAAGGATCTACAGACTCTCTCAAGCTTTTTCTAAGTCAGACACTTGTTGCAACATCTTCAGCAGAATATGGATTTGAAAGTCTTTCTTTTTCAGATTCAAATTTTATAATAGGGTCTGGATCATCAGTTGTTGCAGGTGATGACATAAGCAAACTCTTTCTCTCAGAAACAGATAGTTTAGTATTTTCTCCTAATCACACATTTTCAGGATCAATTGATGAGGTGAGAATATTTCATTCAACTAGAACTATAGAAGATCAGAAGAAATATTCAAGAAGAATAATATACCCTGATGATGATTTGAAATTATATTTTAAATTTAACGAACCGTCAGGATCTTACGATGGAAATAATGTTGTATTAGATAGTTCTGGAAACTCACTTCACTCTAGAATTTCAAATTATAATATAGCATTAAGAAATACAGGATCTGGTGAACCTGGCAATCCAATGAACGGAGAGAGTCCATATACATCTCCCGTTTTATTTCCTGACTTTTATCTTATTACAAATCTTAATACAAGACTATTATCATCTGCAAGTGATTATGATGCTGTAAATCCTAATCTTATAACTAGACTATTTCCTTACCACTATCTTCTAGAGGGTCAGTCACAACAAGGATTTGCAACAGAGGAGGGTCAGATTGCTAATGCTATCTACGGAAATTCTATACCTGGATCTGCAAAACTTGGAAGTGCTCAAAATTTAACTGCATTTATGTTAATGTGGGCAAAATTTTATGACGAGATGAAGATCTTTATTGATCACATGTCAAACGTTCTTCACGTAAGCTATGATGATGAGGAGTCTGTTGCAAGAAAGCTATTGCCATTTGTTGCACAGTATTATGGAATAGAGCTACCAAGCATATTTCCAAACGCACCCATTGATCAATTTATTAGAGGTGAAGATATTGAGGGAACTTTCACAACTTCTCTGAATTCATTACAATTTGTTCAAACTGAGATGTGGAAGAGGATACTGATAAACTATAATGACGTAAGGGTGTCAAAGGGGACTATTCACAGTATAAAATCTCTAATAAGATCAGCTGGTATAAATCCAGACAACCTTATGGCAATTAGAGAATATGGAGGCCCGACAAAAAGGTCTTTGGATGGAAGGAGAGAGACTAAGGTCGAGGTGGCAAGCTCTTTAGATTTCTCTGGAAGTAACGCGATAGTGCCAGCAGGAACACTTAATGCTCACGGTTTTTCCAGCAAGTTTCCCCACGTAGTCTCAAATTTCCTGTCAGGGTCAAGAGTCGAGATAGGATTTCCAGATGCTGCACCGTTTATTCATGCAACATCAAGCATGACTGTTAATAATTTAATAGACTTTTCAGATGGAAAAGTATTAAATGTAACAGACGACAATGGAAAAATTGTTACATTTGAATTTGACAATGACGGATCAGTTACTGCTGACAATGTTCCTATTCCTATAATGGGAGGAGCAGCACTTCAGGCTCTAAGAATACTTCAAAAAATTACAGGAAGCTTTAGTGGGTCTATAGCTGGATCGCGCCCTGGGCTTGGCACAGAAATAACATTACGAAATGCTGACAACAGGAGAAAGAGTCTGGGTAATACTCCATTAAGTTCAACAGTTGCGGCTAGTAGTTTATCATTGGATGGATTTAATAGCGGATCAGGGTTTATCCGGCAAGACACAACTGAATATGGTATTCATGGAATATCTACAGATCCATCAGATGGACTCTTTACCTCTGGATCATTTACTTATGAGGCAACATATCAATTCCCTAGAAAGCGTAGAATAAAGTATGGAAAATATCAAAGCCTTATAAGGCTTCAAATATCAGCTAGTAATACAGGATCTAAGTCAGAGTTATCAAAAGGTATACATTATGCTAATTTGCTCATTGTCTCAGGAACAGAAAATAGCTTGACGTCAAGTGGATCAACGCTAAGGCTTTACATGAGGCCAGGAAATACATCAAAAACAGTGATAGATCCGTTGCTTAGGCTTGAGTTGACAGGTGTAGATGTATTTGATGGAGATTTGTGGAATGTATCATTTGGAAGAGAGAGATCAGATGAAGAAGCTTCTATAACTTCTGGAAAATATCTAGCTGAACCTGTTTCACGGGTGGGATCAAGCTCCTATTTCTTAAGAGCAGCAAAACAGACTTATGGAAAGGTATCTTTGCTATTTACAACATCTTCATTTTTTAAGGAAGATAAAGGTGTTTCAGACCCTAGAAATGTGTTACAGGTGATTGATTCAACATATAACACATCTGGGTCTATCATGGTAATAGGTTCTCAAAGCATGGCAAACGTCTCAAGTACTGGAGCAGATGGAGCTTTTGGACGTGCATATAATAGATTTCTCATAGATCCAAATTTAGATAGCAGACCCGGTGCTGTTACAGGAGATAGGGATATAGCAAATTCAACATCGTTTTCAGGGCAAGTGTCACAGATGAGATTCTGGTCTAAGGCTTTGAGATTAGATGAGTGGAAGGAGCACGTTAGAAATTTTAAAAGTCTTGGTGTAAATAATCCTCTTGTAAATTTCAACTTTGAAAAGGCAGCGACAGGATCATTTGAAAGATTAAGAGTAGATATATCTACTGACCAGCCTGCAACAGGGTCAAATGCTTCAGGAGACATAGAGATATTTGATTTTTCACAAAATAAAATTTTCATGAGCGGTTCAGGATTTGAACCAGACAAAGCGGTAATAAAACCTGAAACATTTTACTTTAGTCATCTATCTCCTCGATTTGATCTGTCACAGACAGATAATAAGGTTAGACCTAGAAGTTTTCAAAATCCTGAGTATTTAGATGAGTACAAATATGCAACTCATGCTCCAGTATATGATGTTTTAAAAAGCGAAGAGCCTGACGACGATACGAGATTTTCAATAGAATTTTCATCTGTCAAGGCGATCGATGAGGACATCATGAACATGTTCAGTGATCTTATTTTCTTTGATAATGCTCTTGGTAGACCAAATTTACTATTTGATGACATATATCCAGACCTAGATCAAGCAAGAAAGATTTACTTTAATAGAGTTACAGAGAAGTTAAACTATGCTGTATTTTTTGAAATGTACAGATGGTTTAACTCATCTCTGGGTGATCTTGTAGAGCAGCTTATCCCAAGGAAAACAAGATTCCTTGGAATAAACTTTATAATCGAGTCTCACGTTTTAGAGAGAAATAGATTTAGATATTTATTTGATGAGATTTATTTAAAATCTCTAGCAAGAGACACTAGTAGGGGAAATCTACTTTTATCACAGATTGTAGGAAATCTTTGTAAGTATTAGGAGAGAAAATGGCAATAGCACCCTTTAAAGAGAGGCCTCGTGTCAATATAGACTATAAAAGAGAGACAATAGTAGTCTCTGGAGGCATGGATACATCAGGGTTTAATAAGTTTAGACAGGGAGTAAGTGTAAGAGATTTTTGTGATTTTGGATGCAAGCTAATACCATATATTTCTTCAAAAGGAATACCGTTTAAAGCTAATGCCAGATTTGATCATCAGATGGATATTCTTAATTTTGGACAGCCAAAATTATTTGAGGATCTTGGTCCCAAACCATCAGCAAAATTCTTACCCTTTGCTGATATAAATGACCTAAATGATCCTGTGGCATATCTTAATGATCCAGGGACTGCGATGTATCCTGAGATACTCCTTAGCCCAAACTGGATAGATCCTGGTCTAATGGATGGAATAATAGAGCCGCTATCTGTTAGACACAAGATGAGTAACGTATTAAATGATGGGCCGTTTGTTGCACATGACATCAGGGCAGATCTTATTCCGCAGATAGGGTCTCCTCTCACGTCAAGAGGTGTTGAGATTAATCCATTCATTGAATTTTACCCTCAATCAAAAAATCCCCCATACGTTGACGCACAAGATACAGCTTTAAAAAATAAAAAAAGTTTTGCTATGGCTCTACCTGGATTTGACTATCCAGAAGAAGTGAAAATTGAGCCATTTGATGATCTTGTAAATGCAAAACAGAATCCATTAATGCAGAATTTTTTTGATCAACCGTACACTGATTACTTTGGTTGCGGTATATATGGACATTATACCGCAACAGGGACTGAGATGAGAGACGGATCATATGTTGTATCTAAGGGATTCACAGGTAATCAACTTGTTCTTGGAGTTGATTCTATAGCGTTCGGAGGTCTCTTAAAGTAATGCCAAAATTATCAAGACGACCAATAGATTTAAATATTTCGTTTGCTGACTCTGACAACAATGTATACCCAGTAGAAGCAGAAGAGAGTCTTAGGCTGTGGGCTAGGATGACAGAGACTACTCCGACAAACCTAGCAGACAGAACTTCACTATCTCCAACATACGACGGAGCTCCATCGACGTCAAAGCAGCAAATTGGATTTAATTCATACGACACTGTGACATTTAGTGATACAGATGGAACCAACGCTCAGGTGACTTCAACGTCTGGGTTGCTGTCATTTAGCACGGCTGGTGATGGAGGGGCAACCAGTGCTACGACTGACCTGCCATTCTCAGTAAGCATGTGGGTTAAAATGAATTCCGTTTCGGGTGTCAATGAGTTCTTTTTTAATAAAAATGGTAGCATAGCTGGGTTTGACGTTGAGTATACAGCGTATTTGACCCCAACTGCTGGTGGAAAGATTATCTTTGCTCTTTACGACTATTATTCTGGCGGAACCAGCATTCAGACTATAACAACTACTCTGACAATTCCTAGTAACGGTTTTATTCTTGGTAAGTGGAATCATCTTGTATTCACATATGATGGTCGTGGAGGCGATGGCTCATCATCAGCTACAGCGAGCCAGGGAATGGAGATGTACATCAATGGTAGCTCTGTCCTCGGCGGAACTACGGCTGCAGGGTCCGGAGGCTATTATGGAATGGAGCCAGGGTATAGCAACCCTCTGTATATAGGAGCAGCAGAAAATGCAACAGAGGAGCTTACATCTGACGTTGCTGAGTTTGCCGTGTGGGGACTTGAGCTCTCCGGAGGTGCGGTGTTGGCGTTATATAATGCAACTAGAACAATGTTTTATGATCTTATATCTGGCTACGTAAATAACCCCATCAGAACAGTTTTAAATAGCAGAGATAATGCTACTGGATCTTATCCGTCAATATTGAGAACAACTGGTTTTGAGATATCAAATCCCACAGATCCATTTAATGATACACGCACCATTAACTTTTTAACATCATCAGATATAACATATCCGTTTGTTCTTGATACTGGCGATACCGCAAGGTATAAAAATAACTGGGTATCAACACCAAATTTTATTACCGGTCTAGCTGGTGTCCCAGGAATAGTGAAACCATTTGTATCTGATCAGGGACTATCACGTTCTGTGCACCAGGCAGGAGAATATGTTCCCTTCGATGAGTCTCGAATATATATCGGAGATTCTCAATTCTATCTGACTGGAACAGATCGGTCTGTCGTTCCTGGGTTTAGGTCACCCCTAGACGACAAGGTTCAGATAAAGATAGATCTTACAAACAATGCACCGCAGATGATGAGCAGATATATGACTCGTGGCATGTCGGGCGATTTTAGCCAGGGGACAAACGGATACAACCCAGTATTCACTGGTCTAAATTTTACTGGAATGAGATATTATAATTTCGATTCAGCTTTGTGGGATCAGGTGGGCTACGAAGATCCCGGGACAGGTGAGGCGATCACTCAGACGTCATGGTTTACCGTGGAGGGAGGCGACGGAGCCCCGTCGTGGCTGCCTGGCAAGGGGACACCAAAGTTTAAGTCATATCAGTTTGCAATGTCTCCGCAGCTTGGGTATATGGCTAATGATATGGACGACCTAAAGAAAATGGGATATTCTGGGATAGGAGCTCCTACAATTGCAGGAGCAGCACCATATAGCGGATCATATCACGCAAAAGATGGCCAGCTTTTAAGCATGTCAGATTACATTAGTCATCCTTTTGTTCTTGAGAAGGCTGTTCTTGAGATCCCTGTTCTTGTACGAAGACAACTTGGCGGCCCAGACGGTACTGATGCCACCTACAAGGCTGCCGGGAGCAATAGAGACATAGACAACTATGTATTCTTCGTCTATAGACAGCGAAATCCAACCGTCCCTAATTCAACGTATATTGACTCACCGACATATTGCTCAGGGAGCAAGAGATATCTTGTGATGAGTGCCTCGATGGCTTTTTACAACTCTAGGGTGTTTAACGAGACTATACGAACAGAGCTATCTTCTTCTGGTCTTCCTCACACACCTTCATTCTCTCACGATTTTGACTTTGCAATAAGTGGCTCTGACGGTGCAGCATACGGTGGATACTCACAGCTTAATAACACACTTAGGGTAACAATGTCTCCTGCTGTTCCAAGCGCATATAGGGCGGGAGGATCAAGATTCCCATGTAGAACAGATAAAAACACAGGCCAGACCCATTGGCCAACTCTGGTTGTTCAGGATTATTGGCCAGGAGGAACAACATTTCAAGATACAGACGTTTTGGGATTTCCCCTTCCTGGCTCTAGAGGATATCAGAACAATGGCAACCATGCAGAAGGATCGGAGAGACTGGACCGAAGTCTTCAGTGGGGAAATAGTATTCACGTAACGTATAATCTTAAAAATACTCAGTCTCCCGTTGTCCCTAGTGCATTTAATGTCACCGACTTCAGGCCTCTCAGAAACCCTACTGGGTATGGTGATTTGATTCCACGCTATATCGAATCATTTTACCCAGGGCCTTTGACACCGGTCACAGCCGGTGGCACGACGTGGAATGGCATAGGGACGTCTGACATAGAGTCTAGCTGTGACTCTCCTTACATTTTATTTCCAGATGATAAGCTTGTATTTGGACTCGATGCCGGAATATCAATGATTCCTACGCTGGGCAGCGTCAATCCAAATTTCAGCGCCGGCCTGAAGACAGCAGGGTTCGCCTTTTATAATGCAATTGGATCGGCTATGTCTGCGTCATTTATGCAGATTAAAACTGGACCAGCATCATTGACACTTTTTGGGTCCTTTGTCAAGAATGGCCGCGAGAAGCTATTTCAGCTGAATCAGAATCTCACGTCAGATGCAATTCATGAGGATTTACACTATGGCAACACTGTTCTAGATCAGTATCAGATAGAGCCGAGAACCTCCTACACTGGATCTTACGTAGACAACCTTGTGATCGGTGTTATGGATAGGCAAAATAAAACGGGAGGCGATGGGATTAAAAATATATTTGCTCAAAATGTTCCAGACACGATCACGAGATACGCTGCACTAAGTCTAGGATCAGGAACAGGGTCAATAAGTCAGTTTTATGGAGTATCATCTAACAGAATAACTCGAGATCCATACGGTTTAGCCAGCTGGAATATGAAACTAAAAAAGAATGTAAATAGCGGTTTCTTTAGAGGCGTTAGGCTTTTTAGTGATTATGAGAGGTCTTATGACACCATAATGCCGGATATTATTGATTTTGGACAACGATCAGGTATGGAATTGTCACCTCTACACTTAAGAGGGTTTGGGAGATCGCTAGCTCTTCTCACAACATTTCAGGGAAATCTTAACGAGGCAACAGACGAGGATGGAACTACTCACAAAAAAGCATACCCGTACAACACTAGCAAAGTGAGAAAACTTTATAGTGATGTAGTTCTTGCATTTAAAGCAAAAGATGCAGGCTACTCCATTGTCGATGGCACAACATACTACGCCTATAGGAACCACATAAGAACAACTGCAGAAAACCCACTGTCAAATCCGGATGTTGTCAAAGCTATGTTGTTTAAAAGTGGAATTTCGATCAGCTTCAAGGGAGGCACAACTCCGGGCAGCGCGGGAAAGGAATTCGTTTTTCAGAATCCTGGAAGATTCATAAATCTTGTTGGAGCTTTCGATGCCCCGCTCTACCCGCAGGGTGCACAGTCATTTCTATATGGCATTGAGAACACCAGCCCGATAAGAAGCAGCGCTGTATTTAGAAGCGATCACTATGGTCAGTTTAGAGATATGCTTGAGCAGAGAAAGGATAGAAGATACTTTAGTAGAAAATCAAGACGTGCTCTGGATGCTGTTGTTGAGTGTCAATTTGTGTCTTCTTCAGATGGTATGACAATTGTCGAGCCGCACTCCACGCGCTCCTCTAACTTATCGCAGTGGTCAACTTCATCTATGCCATTTTTTGATGAAGTTGACCGTTACCCAAATGGTAGAAACAGACCCGCATTGTCGAGATTTAGAGGAATATCAATTTTCTTGGGTACGGGAAGACGTAGATCTATATTCACAAGTTAATTCTAAACTTTAACTTAAACTTTATCATGCTGATATTTATAGCTAGAGGAACTATTAAATGGCCGGAATACTAGACAGCAAGACTAGAATAATGGATTCAGTTGTAACTGAGACAGGAAAGCGGCAAATAACAAGTGGCAGACTCAAGGCAGAGTTTATAAGTTTCACAGATGGTGCAGCATATTATGAGGCAGATGAGGTCACAGGTGACTCAGATGTAACGTCTAGGATATATTTTGAATCTCCGGGACATAGAAGACAAGACTTTATCACATTTGAGACAGACGACTCTGGAAATCTTATGGGTTATCCAACTGATCCAGAGCTATCTCTTATGGGAGGTGAGATTTTTAAGACCGATGTCTCTGCTAGCGTAGAAGACGTAAACAGCTTCGTGTTCGTCTCAGGGTCTGGTGATTTTGCATCTCTAGCAGCGGGAATTGTTACATCATCTATTGATCACTTTAAGCAACTTCGAATGATAGGCACTGTGATGGGAAGCTCAACATCATTTACACACAAATTTGAGGTCGATAGTGATGACTTAGGTTTCACAATAATAAATACATTTCCGTGGCCAGACGGCCCATCAGATAGTAAATCAAATATAGATGCAGTGGAGCCACTTTTTATAGACAAGCGTTTATCTCACATACCAAATTTTAAATTTTTGCCACCCATCACAAGAGAACCTTTAACCAGTCCGTTTAACTTAAAAAAAGAGAAGTCTCTTCAGCCAGCAGGAGACAAGTTTGTTCTTGGAAAATATATTCCACTCAACGAGACTGAAGGTGAGATGACATATCAGGATCTTATGCTTCATCTTAATGGAGAGGGATCCGACGGAGTTGATCCAGACTATCTTAAGGATTATGAGACCGTGGATCAGATTCAAGCGTGGGCACATCAGGGAGAAGACGGATCTAGCGCGGGAACAGTGATGGGGACAGTCTTCGGCGGTCAGCAGATGGGAGTGATAAATATCTCTCCAATAGATGCTGCAAGAGAGCGCCATAGCGTAAATTTTATTAAAACATCTGATGATAATAATATTGTAATGCAGATGTTCGAGACTGATTCTCAAAAACTCACTTTTAAAAAGCTCGATGTAATTGACTACGGTGAGATATTAACAGACGATATATTAAGACCATCAAAGAGAATTTTCTTTGCGGGAAAAATATTTCTTAACTCTGCTAACATACCTGTTTTCGTTAACCTTTTCACACTAATTTTAGACTGACTGATGTTTGTTATTCAAGATAGAGACATAAAGATAATTTATAAGCCTAAGATCGATGAGTCTAGGATAACTGATGTGTACTTCAATGACGATGGCGAGAAGTGTTTTGATTATGAATTTTTCTTTGATGCAGACCTTAGAGTTGCTCTTGATACTGGTAATTTTAAAGTTAGGATAACTTTAAGAAAGACGGCAAAAGAAAAGAAAGTTAAATTTCTGTCTGACATATCAGATGTGACACCCTTAGGGCTTACTCGGTCACTCTTTAGAAAAGATTCAGACAATAAGCTAAAACTTAGGGTAAATGATAGAACTGGACTTATCAAGAGATCATTTATTGATTTAACTAGCTATGTTCCAAACTTCAAGGTAAAAAATTCAAAAAGACTAAGTGATCGAGTTTTATTTGGAACCATAAAAACGACTGGAATATTTAAAGTCGCTGATATAAGGAGTCAAGGTCTTGATATAAATCTCCCGCAGAGGAATATGTTAAGAAAAAGAGATGTAAGCGATAAGAAATTTATTCAAAATTATCAGATAGCTATAAAAAATGGCGTTGATCCTTCATCACTAACAATTCCCATAGACTCTATGACACCCGCTGATCCTAGAAAGAGAGCATCTTTCACTGAAAAGAGACAGAAAAAATCCTCAAAAACCTTTGAGGGTGCACGAGATACATCAATGAAACTGCTAGAGATGGGAGATTTGAATCCAGTAAGCATATCAGACATGTCAGATAGTGATAGCGTTGGATTAACAGTTGAAAAGGTAGATAGAGTAAAAATAATATCCAAGAAAATGACTATAAAGAAAAAGTCGCTTAGATCAAATAAGTTTTATGTTAAATTTGATGTCATGTCTAAGCAGGGAGTCATTGTACAGTCTTTATCTATTCAAATAGATCATCTTCAAAATCTTAAAGATTATTATGTCCCTAGAAAGATTGTTAACATAGGTGCAACTACTTCCAACAACGCTCATCAGCGTCGTGTGAGTCTGGGAATAGTTGTTCCTGATCAGACTATTAGCGGATATTCTCTATTTCAAAGAAAGCTATCACCGACAACAATATATTCTTTATCACCGTTTTATACTCCGAAAAAATCTAAAACATTAAGTCCGTTTAAAAGGATAGCATCGCAGAAAACTGCCTTTAGGAGTAGAAAAAGAACTGCTAGAAGCATAGTAAAACCTACACCAGTAAGAAAGCAGTCTCCAATTGTCAGCAGATTGCCTACAAATATATCTGTCCCAAGGGGAAGCTGTCTTTATATTACAAGAGTTACAACTACTGGAAAGCTTGGAACAAAATATGGAAACTTTAATCAGGCCACTGTAAGAGGCGGTCCAATATTAGCCAATAGACTATCGTTTATGTCTAGCTCGGGCGAAGACGGGATTAAGCTAACATTGATGTCTGGTGTTGAAGATCACGTTTCAGGAATGTGCTTTGTGAGAAGAGATATCTCTCATGGTGTCACTAGAGCACGCTGGAGGGCGGTCCGCACTGTTGCATCCTTTCCAGAGAGGGGCACTAAGGGATTTGTTGCTATAGATTATGCTGCTATTGAGGGCAGAACATATGAGTATAAAGCTAAGATTTTTATGAAAAACGGGATATCAAAGCTCTCAATAAATTCAAGATACGAAAAATATGTGAAACCCTCTTCAGCAATAATATCATCAATGACTAATTTTTCCTACACTAGCGATGATATTGGCTCTGCGTTATCAGTTTCATTTGACATAGTGTATTCGGTTCAGGATACAGACGCTGACATTTTATTAAAGCTTCTTAGTGACGCAGGGCTTACAGATTTATATTCTGATGAGTTGTCTGAGATTAAAGAAAACTTGTCGACACTGGTTAGCTTTAGAGTTGAAAGATTTGATGTTGACTCTGGCGAGACAGTAGATCTAGGTATAGCCACATCAGGGACATTTACTGATAGCTATTTAATAGGATCATCTCCGCCCACCTTAAATAGTAATTACATATACAGGATATCACCCCTTCTTGTGTCACCAGACGATGTCGTTAATAGTATCACCAGTGGTCAAAGTCCGCAAGCTAATCCCGCACTTCTTGGGTCAACGAGAGCATTAAATAATCCTTCGTTTGTTTCAAGAACTAGATCAAAAATTAACAATGAGTCTGATAATCTTTCATCGTTATCATCTAGGCAAGAATCATTTACAAAATCTAAAAGTTCAAGAGATATATCAGGGAGATCATTAAGAATTGGAACGTTATCATCTGCTACATCTTCAGAAAGTCCTCTAGAGTATTATAGAACGGGTGATAATATTGATAAATCATATTCAACTGGAGAGATTGCTGTTAAAATAAATTCTGGAAAGATAACATTTGGCGGTCACGGTGGCCCAATAGTTCGGTGGTCCATAGAAAGTTCAGGAAATTATGTTGATTATTTTGTCGTTATAGCAAAAAAACAGGGCTCATATCAGGTGGTTGGAAATTGTCACGCATTTAGCGGAGAATCATTTACATTTATAGATTACGTTAGTGTAGGATATGTAGGGCAGGTAGAATATTTTGTGGTTGCAGTCCGACTAGACGGATCAACATCTTCGAGACAGAGCGTGGGTAGTACAGTTATGATTGACACAAATACAAAATTTAGAAGAGGAAATTAAATATGGCGATAACATCTGGAAAACAATTAGGTCAACAGACAATGTTCATACAGGCAGTCAATAATGAATCTCAATCATCGTCAACTGCATCTGTATCTGCAATAGCTAAGATTGGCACAATCCAAAGCGGCATTTCTCTTAAAAACACTCTTTTGGACGACGTTTTACAGACACAAGAGTCAGATGGGTCTCTTAATGACTATACAAATCCTGATCTTGAGACAGTGTTAACTTCTATAGGATTTTCTACACAGAGACCTGAGATGTTGGGTGCATTTGAATTCCAGCCATTTCTTGATGAGGCGTCTCTTAAGAGCTCTTCATCATCACTATCATCTAAGAGTATTTCAACAACAGCTGCTGCTGAACTTGCAGATATGCACTGTCAGTTAAAACAGCTAAGATACTCAGAGGTGATGGAGTTTCTTGAGAAATATGTCGGTTTAAACACAAAATCTGTGTGGACAGGAACAGGAATAGAGTTTTCAACAAGTTCAGATGACGAAGGCGTATTAGACGACTATGCATCTTCAATGGAAGAGGCAAAGGATATTATTGATACTCTAAAAGAGCTATATAATGCAATTCTTCCAGTCTTAGAGTCTATGCAGATTAAGACAAATGACTACATGGGATCACAAACGTCTCCGTTTGGAAGCAGGCGCGGTCCATTTGCCAGCTCTGAATTGGCGTCGACCACCATCTCAGGCACGCCGCTAGCAAGAATAAGACAGATAATGAAAAATGAAACATATAACAATGATTGGACAGAGTCTTCTGTTCCGGGAAATATATCGCTAGAGGATTACATAAAAGAGTATCTAGGTTTCAAGGACCTATTCTGGTCTTCGTCATCGGGTAATGTTGTACTTACACAGCTCATGCTGGATATTATTCTTAGACTATTCTATCCGATATATGGATATAATGCCACACTTAGTAGCTATGAACAGTATCGGGAAGATCAATCAGGAACAGGCGCCCTCCGCAGCGGCGCCAACTCGGGCCAAAGTGACGCAGTTAAAGGAATAGGGTATGTTGAGGAAACGACTGACGTATCTGATAAAGTAAGCCTACTATCTCATGTTAACATCCGAGCAGCAGCTACGAGAACTTTTCTTGATGATGATTGGCTCTCTGAATCTTATGGTAAAGGATCCTCAGGAGTATTTTCATGTGGTGACTTTAAAAAGTTGTGGAATGTGTTTGTCCAAGATGGCGACGCTGGAACTGAGGCTAGCAAGGTAAATCTTGGAAAAGCACTGTACATAGTTGGATCGGATATGATGGGATACTATGCAAGAGATTCTGGCATACTCGCGCTGGATGACTATGTTGAAGGTCTTACATCTTCTTTTTCTGCGTCAGATATTATGAAGGTTCTTTTTGGTATGAAGGTTGGATTTTCAAGTAAAAATCTTGCTGACGTAAACCCTTCAAAAACTGGAACATGTCTAGCTGTAACATTTCCTAAAAATACAGACTCTACAACGAGTGGAAAGGTGGCATCATTCACGTATTCTCAAAAAAGTCTCTCTCAGGGAACATATCCGCTGAGGACTGGAAAGTCATATTTTATTGACGAGATATTCACAGGAGAGATGTCAAGTGTTAAGAAAAGACTTGAGACGTTTCAAGACAGGCTTAATCAGGCAAGATCAAATATTTTAAATACAGCTGAGATACTAAAATTCCCAGGGAGTGTCGCATCCTCTGGGCCCGGAGGCGACAGAAGACGCACATCTATAGGGCTGGGTGACACTCTAGAGACAACACCCTCATACCTCACAGCTGTTCTTTATAAAAAAGCATATTATCATTTTCAGGAAAAGACCCTCGAGCTGGAGACCTCTTCGACAGCGTGGAAGCATTGGTGTAGATTGGGAGTCTGTATTCTTGCAACAGAGGATCGACCTCTTGCATGGCGTCTTTTTAAGCTCTATATGGCCATCTATTCAGTTAAGGACACAGGGATAAACATGGATAAGGTTCTTCCTGAGTATGCTGGGTGGTCATCTGAGGAGGAGAGTGGATTTGGTCAAACCATAACTAGGGAAGCGTACGAATCGAGAAATGATGAAGAAGAGAAATCAAACGCTCAGATTTACACCAAGACGTGGTCATATTTTAATACGATAATTTCAGACATAGCACACAGGATAATAAATGAGCACCCTGGCTTTAAGGGACCTGGTGAAGCGTCTACGAGAGGCTATGTTGCTGATATGGTGAATACGCCCTCACTTGCATTCGGTGATGCGACGGACGATGACCTCTCCACTGCACATAAGGATTCAAATCTTCTTAGTTTCCAGCCACCTGATGGGAGCTATTTTTCTGCTGATCACATAGAGGAGGCGCTGTGGGACCTTGTTGAAGAAGCATCAGCAACAGGTGAATCATCTACATCACCTTCATCTGTTCTGACTTTTGGATTTGAGGGAGTAGATATGTTCCTCCAGCGTGTAGAGAAAGTATACTCCTCTGGCATGCGTCTTACGAGAAGGGGTAATGACTCAGATGATGACGGCCTCTCTATATCTACAGACGAGAAGACTCCTCTTAGTAGCTTAAGATATGAGGGAATAATTGCTCTAGCGTTTTTCTTTCAGCTACAGATATGGAAGTCGTTTAAGTTTATGGTGGTCTCTAGTTTTGACAGTGATGACTACGTCGACTGGCAAGAGAAGATGAGTGATATTCAGGATGAGATAAATGAAATCCTTGAAGACTACGACCCCATCGACCCCCGCGTCGCCTACGACCTCGCGGAGCTGTATACTGAGCTTGAAAAAGCCCAAAATCGGACACAGGACGTCATAGATGTTGAAGGAAGCACCTGCTACTTTGGAGCAAGGGCTGTGCCATCATTGACATATGCAGTTGAGGAGTCAATTGAGAATAGGACGTCACCTGAAACAATTACCACAGAAATTGAGGGCGATGATTTCACAAGTGATGATTGGGATGGAACAACTGGAGCCGACGGAAAGATTGAAAACTATATAGACGACTTATCTTTAATGTATTGGAAACAGGTTGACTCAGAGGCAAATATTTGGAATAGTTTATTTTTTGTAAATGGAATTATACAAGACATGTACTCTTCTGTGTCAAGTCTTTTATCAACGCTTGAGGGAAATAATTTGACAGCAGGAAAATTTGAGGAGGTTTTTGATAGCATAAGAGGAAATCCTTCTCTAAAAAGAGCACTGTTTCTATGTGTAACTAGAGATCAGTTGTCAACAAATGAAGCACTGTATGACTCGTTATCTGTTACGAATAGGGAATATCCGTATCTCCCAGCAACGAAGGCTGTCATGACAAATCAAGTAAAAAATTTGGCAACAATATCAACACTAGATGATCTTGTTAACACAGAAGGCTCTGGAAAGAAAAGAATTCTCATGATAGGGATACCTGCTGGGTTTATGGATAGATTAAGAAATGAAGCGATTGACAAGGGACTAGGGCTATCATACTTCAAATCATCTGTGGTAAGTATTGAAATTTGGAGAAGAAACATGGCTGACGACTCAGAGGAGACTATCCCTCGAGAGTTTAAATTTGACATGTCAAAATTTATAATAGAGGGAAGAGCTAAAGCACAAGGGAGCGGTAGTGAAGTTCTTGATGCAGCTGCTGAGACGGAAGATGGTCAAACTGCTGAGGATATTTTTAATAACACTGTTGTAACAACATATCAGCCCGAGCAGGATGTGTATACAACAATGGGAAAGGCGTACTCTACTGATTCATTAAATAGCTCGTCAAAAGGAGCACAGATATTTCAAAATCTTGTCATAGATCACTATTTAAAACTTTATGTCAAAACAACAACAGGATTTGATATTTCTGAGGATATCTTCCCATTGCAGCCGAAAAATATATTTTTTAATGGACCAGACAGAAAGAAGGGAAAGCTTTTTAAAAAGCTTTCAGCGGAGCTAGCTGAGGCATTTCCAACACGAGATGTAACAAGCGCTATAAACTATGATCGTATTCTTGGTGAGATAACAAGATCTGTGCTTATTGGTCCTTCAAAATGGGCAAATAGAGTCTTCTACCCGAAAATATTCGATAGAGTTTTTTGCGTGCTTATTGACGAGGACGAATTTGTTCTAGCGTCTGACTATACTGGATCAGGCGGTGCTGATTCTGGATATGACACTGATAGCGTTATTGACTTAACGACAGGAAACATAGATTATGAATCATCTAGTTCATCACTAGCTGTTGCAGACCCTGATGAGAGGAAGCCTAAATATTATCAGTTCTTCTGTACAGCATCTATACTTTACCCAATGCTTGATGAGCAGTCAGAAAGTGAAGCTGCACTAAATCCAGACACATCGGTATCTGAGTTTAACGTGATATCTGGATATAATCTGGAATTTTCAGCGGCCTCATTATCTTCGACTCTCGCATCGATATTATTAGGATAGATCATGGAATTATCTCCGAGCTTAGTTTTTGCAAAAGCTTCAGAAAGCACAACGTCTGATACATCTGATTACCCAGGTGAAGTGAAGGATTGGGAGACATCAGCATATCCTTCCGCAGGAGTTACTCTTATTAATATACCTGAGCCTGACAAGCTGTCTGGAAAATTTGTATACAATTATTACGTAAGAGATGAGAGGACAAATGGTGGAAATTCTAAGGCTGTTATCAATACTGGATCTCCATCACAGGAGTCAGATTTTATTGCAAAGTCTGGAAGATATCCAAGATTTATAAAGTTAAATCTGTCACCTGCTAATTTTTATAAATTTGATGGAATGCTTGAGGGAATATATAAATCTCTTGGAAAAAATGCAATTTTTAAAAATAAGAGTTCAATTCATTTTGAAGGTCCGATATCGAGTGGATTATTCTCATGCATGAAGCTTCAAGATAATCAGATAGATCAAAGTTTCTACTATGCTTTGTCTTCTTCTATATCATTTTTTGGTGTGGATGAAGATACAAGCGGAAGGGCTCAAGCAGACGAATTATCATCAAAAATATCTGCTTCATCTGCATTTGCTCCAAACGGAGAGGCAATTAGAGATGCCATGTCGAGCATGCAGTCTCAGGGAGTTAGTTACGCTCCTACAGATGTAAGGGAGGAGATATCAAGTGACGCACTGAGATCAGTAAGATTTGTTAGCTTTTCTCAAAATATTAACAATCTAGTGATATCAAATTTTATTAAGGGATCACTTGAAGATAAGACAAACATATATGAAGATGAGCTTGAGTCTTCGCTAGAGGATGCAGAGGCATTACAAAATTACGCCGTTGCACAATCTGTCCCAGGAACAATAAGCGCAGACCAATACAGGGTGCCTGTCATGTCCATATATCAGGAGGTTGTTGAGTCTAACTTTGAGACAAATGCGAAGTACAATGAGGCATCTCTACCCATAGGTCTCTATATAGAGAAATATGAGATATCACAAAATGAAGATGGTACGACCTGGGAAAGAATTACTCACGATCCTATAATAATTGAAAAGTATCCTGAGACAGGTGTTGACATAAGCATACTTGATCAAAATGTCAAATATGGCTCTTCATATGTTTATAATGTCAGAACAGTTGTTCTGACAAGATTTGAAGCGCTTATGAAAGATGGGTATGGAGCCATTGAAGATCAGATGGTGATAGCTGTTATTCTGGCAGCATCTGAAGGTTTAACAATACAGGCGGATTGTAAAGAAAATATACCCCCACAGCCTCCCGGAAACATATCATTTAAATTTGATTATAATGGTGATAACTTATTAATATTCTGGGAGGAGCCGACAAATCCGCAGAGAGACGTCATGAGATACCAGATTTTTAGGAGAAAGTCAATTGATGTTCCATTTACGCTTATAAGAGAGTATGATTTTGATCACTCAACATCAAAAGTTATTCCAATTGAGGGAACTCCTCAAAATCTAATAACTCGGATGCCAGCAGCAAGAAAGCTGTTTAGAGATATTGAATTCACAAAAGATTCATCGTACATATATACGATCGCATGCATAGATGCTAGAGGCTTCACGTCAAATTATGCCTCACAACATCGTGTCTCATTTGATAGATCTATAAACAAGATTAAAACTTCTCTCGTATCAAAAAGAAATGCTCCGAAGCCTTATCCTAATTTATATTTGAATGAAGATCTTTTCGTAGATACAATGACAGATTCAGGCCACACAAGGCTCAGGGTATTTTTTGATCCAGAATATTATGATGTGTTTAAAACAATTAATATGGGAACAAATGGAAGTATTCAGCAAGGGGCAAATGCTTTTAATAGTTCAAACAATAAATCCAAAAGGATAAAAAGCTCTCTAGGGCTAATAGGAAACAATTATAAGATTCAGATTATTAATGTTGATAGGCAGCTAAGCAAGATGATAAATATCAATATCAGTGACGAATCTGGAGATCCTGTTGAGATTCCGCTTACTAGTTCAACATTATCCAGCCTTGCCAATATGATTGAATAAAACATAGAATAAAATTAACATTAACCGATATACTTTAGAACGATATATTTATCGATAGGAGAATAAAATGGGATTTCTTGATCATAGCACAAATAACATAATTCTTGATGCTGTATTAACTGATCTTGGAAGAGAAAATCTTGCAAGAAATGATGGAAGCTTTTCAGTATTTAAGTTTGCATTCGCTGATGACGAGATTGATTATGGACACATAGTTAACTTTGGAAGAACAGTTGGCAAAGAGAAAATTGAAAAGAATACGCCTATATTAGAGGCTACAACTCAGGCAAATTTAGGACTTAAAAATAAACTATTGTCGCTCAATAACGATGCTTTGTCTAGATTACCAACACTTACATTAACGACATCACTAACAGATAATACAGTTCAGCTAGATAGAAGCGGAACTGGAGATGATCCGACCTCAGCGACCATCGCGGTGGCCCAAACTATGACAACATCTTCTGTTGTCGACCCAGATGCGTCTGATTTCTCTTACACTGTAACTTTAGATTATAATTTTCTTAGATTATCAAATGCAGTTCCAGACAGCGTTGATGGCGGCGGCCTGGCAAAATATACTGTTGAGGCAGATGCCACTGTTAGTTCTCAAAACCTTACAACATGCACTCTAACTTTGCTTGCAAGGTCTATGTCTAATGATGGTCACTCAGCAGCATCACAAGATGGGACATATGTGTATAGAGTTGTTACGGTTAGAGGCCAGAACTCTGGTGCGTCTGTTTCGTTTCAAGTAAGAATATCATAAAATTTTTGGAGATAAAGCGTGGCAACATTTAAAGAGATATCAGACTCTGATATTCAAACTACAAAATCATTTCTTAATCAGCTTGTTGATGTTATTCAGGAGGACATATCTGGATCGTCAACAAGAAAGACATATCAGGTATTTGTTACCGGCGGAATAGGCCCAGGGATTACATCATCTCTCTTTCAAACAGTATATGATCAGGATTTTTCACTTCAGACAGCAAACCCAGTTTTTGACTTGACGATCGGAATATTTTCAGGAAGTTCAGACGTTGCATCTTCATCAACTGGAATTGACACAGTTGGAAAGGTGCTGTTTCCTTCAAATTCTCTGATGATGAGAGAGAAGATAAGCAACTATAGACAGTTTGCTCAAATTCTATTGGGAGATTCTGATGGTCAGTTTACTTCACCGTTTTTGAATGCAGATACTACGACAATCGTAGGTGGCGCAGGTGGAACAGCTGATGGCATAGATCACGCGATGTTTGTTTGCTTCAAGCGGTTGTTCTCTAGAGACTCTATCAAGCGTGAAACGTTTGCAATGAAATTTTATCAGTCTGCTTCTGCTACTCAGAGAAATAAAGCAAACATACACCCGGGCCACCAAAATCTAGCAGTGACATCAGAGTCAGGATCTGCTATATTTACAGATGTGGGGGCAGCATCTTCTCAGTTGACATCATTTGGAGGCCCTGTTGGAAATATTGTCAACTCTGCTGACACATCACGAAATGTGGGACTGATGTTTTATGACCAGGGTATCGGAATCTTTGATCTTGAGAAGATAATATCAGGAACCCAGCACGTATCAGGCGTGATATCAGCTATGAATAATAGCAATATAAACGATATTGGGTTTGGCAAATCTACAATTGGAGCTTCAACTACCGAGGGCTTTGGCGGATCGTCAAATGTAAATGCAAAATTTGTACCTGATTTCATGATATCAGGATCTATCGATGACATAGTTAATCACTTGACAAGTTGCAGATTTAGCTCTGGGTCAAACACAGCTATGACATTCCAAAACTTAACTGGAATTAACTCAACTTTAATATTCTGCAGAGCAACAGCAGATCAGTTTAATTACTCTTCTAATCCGACGTATGTGAATGTTGATGACAATAGAATAAGAGTCATTCAACAGGGTCATGAGGCTTCTCAAAAGGCGTTCTCATTTATTACCACTGTGGGACTATTTGATGCAAATGATAATCTTCTCGCGGTTGCAAAGCTTTCAAGACCGATAGAGAAGAATAACGAAAAAGATATAACCATTAGAGTTAGGCTAGATTTCTGATGGGGGTGGTGATTCATGGCTCTTATCAAGATATTACCAGAGTACATAGAAAATTTTTCGCTTAGGCTTCATCCTGAGATAGATTATGTTAGCTCCTCCATGGCAGCAGCAACGTCATTGTCAACTGGATCTATGCCTCTATCTCCTAGACCCAGCAAGTGTTTAAAAAATTTAATAGATCCATCACAAATTGGACAGAATTCATATGATGTAAATAGTCAAGGTGTGCCAGGCTTCAATTCAGAGGATTATATTTTCCTTGAAGATATGGCGAATGTAAATGATTTTGTTAGAAAGTCAATAAAAGAGGGAGTTTCAGTTAATGTAACTGCATCACTTGAAAAATATATGGAGCTTGTAAGTTCATCTTCTGAGATATCTAGAAACTCTAAGAGGTTTGAGATAGTAAGATTTGATCCGCCATTCTCATTTACTAAAAATTCTACAGTTAAGAATATAATAAGAAAAGTTCTTATGCCATATTATTATTCAAGCTATGACATGTGTGAGTTTGGATACTCTAATTACAATACTTTGAATTTTTTTACTGGTTCACTCGTTCCATCGTCATCTGCAATAATCTATCCAAATATTATAGATTCTAGGGGTAATCGTCCATATTCTCCTGAGGAGGCATTTAGCTTTGATTTCTATATTAACCCAAGATATACAAATGATAGAGGGGCTCCGTTTCACGCAGGGACGATCATGCACCTATCTTCGTCTTTTGCTGTGTCATTAATATCTGGATCACTAACTGATCAAAATGACACAGCGTCTGGCTTTAGGATATTGTTACAGCTAAGTCACAGCGCAGACATAGAGCCTCAAAAAATTGATTTAAATGTAGCCAACAATAAGAGAACCTGGCCTCAAAATTTAGCATTTGTCTCTAAAGATAACTCTCTATTAAGAAATCACTGGCATCATGTGTCAATTACGTGGGGTGGAAGAGGTGTAAATCATGGAACAGGCAGCATCCGCATAGATGATGATCAAACTTATTTTAATGTGTTCTCATCATCAATTATACACGACGAAGGGTCAGCACTAGTTCTTGGAAATTATTATGATGGCGGCGATGGCGAGAGTAAGTTTTTTAATGACGCAGCGGGCGTTAATGAGGGAGTTAGACCATATGACTCATCTCTTACAGGTGATCCCGTCGGGTTTTTATTTAATAATCCCTTAAACGCTGAGATTCACGATATTAAAATTTTTAACAAGCGCATTACAAATGATCAAATTAAAAGATTTGAATCAAATGGTCAAAAAGATTTGTCATCAGAAAAAGGTCTCATTTTTTATGTTCCTCCGTTTTTTGTCAAAGACACACCAAAGAGAAACGTTCTGATAACGCCATTTCAAGCAGAGCGCAAAAGAACAACAAAGCCCATTAATACGGTTTATTCATTTGGCGTGGGCGGGTATATGATAAATCTTCCCAACTTTGTAAGAGAGTTTGTCCAAAGTGAATATCCGAGACTTTATAATCTAACATCATCCACGATAGACACAACAGTTCTTGACATCACTGCAAATGATCATTCTTTTGGTACAGGATCTATAAGAAAGAGAAATTTAACAATATTACCCAATGATAATGGAAGACTAAGGCCCGGGTTTAACTTGCTTTTAAGCGGAAATATTAATACTGATATGTCTGAATTTAAGACTGTAATTGGATCACTAAATCCTGGAATGATAAGCGTAAATGATCTTGTCTCAACTGGATCTGCATTCCCAGGACTTCCAACTGTTTCTGTTTCAGAGCTTCAAAGTGCGCAAGATAATGACTCTGATTCTCTTCCAGATGATACAAGTGATAATACTCTCGCTTTTGAGGTGGCGGGTGTAAGCCCGACATCGCTGGGCGGATCTAGTACAATCACATCTGACGTATTAACAATTTATCAGAGAACAAGAGATCCTAGCTCCAATGAAATTACGATATTTGATATATCAAATCTATTCTATGGAAATAGAATATTGCCAGAGTCTCTGTATCTAACAGATCCCAATATTACAGGTTCTGGTGAAAAAATTAAGATCACCCTTAGAGATAATGGTCGAGGTGGATTATACAGAGCTGATGCATTGACAACTCAAGCATCATGGTCAAATGTTGGAACTGTCTTATATAATGAAGGTGTTGCTGTAGTCAAGTCACCACACATTGCATATTTTGGTGTTGAAAAATTTGAAGCAAAATTTAAAGGTGAACAAAATGTCCACATGCTTACAATTAATATGCCAGCTATGTCCGGGTATATAAACTCATCTTCTAATCCTTCATATAAGCAGCTATCTGCTTCATTTGATGCCAATGAATATGATGGAGATTTTGTCTATATAACAGGATTTAACCTACATGATGACAATTTAAATGTTATAATGAGAGGTAATCTTGCACAACCTATTAAAAAGAGGGTTGTCGATGAGATGGTTGTTAGATTTAAGATGGATTTTTAGAATGGAAGTAAAGATTGATCAGATAGTAGACGGGTGGATAAACTATGTTAAAAGTAAAAGACCAAAAATGCTATCTGAAGAGATGAAAGCTGTCTCAGACAATAGAATGAGCATCTGTAATGATTGTGATAGCTTGAAATATATTGAGAGAAAGCTTGGAACTAGGACGATATCCAAATATGCATGCGGTGAGTGTGGATGCTCTTTTCCAATGATGACATTTGCGAAGAAAAAGAAATGTCCACTCGGTAAGTGGTGATGATTATTGGTCTTGACATATCTACGAGTTGCACTGGGTGGTGTATAATTGATGGGTCTGGAAGTTTTATTGATATGGGATACATACCTCTATCTTCATATAAATCAATGTATATAAAGGCGCGAAAGGTAGCAGATGAGCTCAATAGATTACACATAGCCCATGATATCGAGCGCGTATTTATAGAGGAAAATCTTCAGGCTTTTCGACCAGGGCTTTCATCTGCCAAGACTCTTTTAACGCTAGCTAGATTCAATGGCATTGTTAGTTATCTTGCACAACAAGAGTTCTATTGTGTGCCAGAGTATATCAATGTTAATGTTGCTAGAAAGTCAGTGGGTCTTAAAATTATATCAAAGAAAAAGGGCGGAAAACCGACGAAAGAGCAGGTCTTAGACTGGGTATCGTCCAAGATATCATATAGCTGGCCGACAAAAATTTTAAAAAGTGGACCTAGAAAGGATCAAGAGGTGCTAGAGACTGGTTGCTTTGACATGGCTGATGCGTATGTTATATCTGTCGCTGGGTCAATTATGAACAGAGTAGCATAATTTGTTATAATGTTTCTATGAAAACATTTACTTCAAAGGTTGAGTTTCTAAGGCAAGTTTTCGGTTCAGTTGAGATAGCAAGAGACGGCGTTAACGTAGCTGTTAAATGTCCTGCATGCTCTGATGATCCACAAAAAAGAAAATTTTCAATAAACACAGACACATGGAAGTGTCACTGTTGGGTCTGCGGTGTCAAGGGGAGGAACCCGTATAGACTATTTAAAGACCACATTGGAAATGATGTCGCTGAGTTTTTTAAAGGGACATTTTTACAGGGTGTAAATTTTGAAAGCACGTCTCTTGACATACTCAAAGACAAGATTGAGATACCGAAAGGATTTATTCCTTTGTTTTTAGACAAGCGGCACATAGACCCTGATGTTAAAAGTTGTTTGTCATATTTAAGGTCACGTGGAATTACAAATAAAGATCTTTGGTATTTTAAGATGGGAACATCTTTAAGTGGAAGATTTAGAAGAAGAATAATAATACCATCTTTTGACTCAGATGGAGAATTAAACTATTTTTCTGCAAGGTCAATCGATAATTCATCGAGAAAATATATAAACTCAAAAGCATCAAAGACTGATATTATTTTTAATGAGATCAATGTAGACTGGAGCAAAGAGCTAACAATAACTGAGGGTCCGTTTGATCTCTTTAAGTCAAATCAAAATTCGACATGTATCTTAGGATCATCATTTCATGAGGGAACTTATCTCTTTAAGAGGGTTGTTGCAAATAAGACTTCGGTTTTAATCGCCCTTGACAGAGATATGAGAAAAAAGTCAGTTAAGATGGCTGAGCTCTTATTAAGCTATGACTGCAAAGTTAGGCTTATTGACCTCGGAAAGTTTAATGATGTGGGCGAAATGACAAGTGATCAATTTTTAAAAGCAAGAAAAGATGCAATAGAGTGGAATAGGCTTTTATCTATGCACCAGAGAATATCTTCTATTAGAACTGGATCCTTGATATAGCAAATAATAGTTATACATGTGAGGCCACAAGCATGGATGACTTAAGATTATTAATTAGAGAGATGGTAAAACAATTGATGCAGGATGATGCTCTCTTTAAGCGCAGCGCTCCGCCCGGGATTTTAGATAAAGCTGATATACCTGGTGACTCTTCTGGCAGCGGTGGACACAGTAGAAGATCATATATGGCAAGACCGCAGCTTTACAATATCTCAAAGAATGCTTCTGAGATATTGGATATGCTTGAGGATGAAGAGAATATAACAGACTGGATGGAGAGCCATATCGCACAAGCAGACCAGATGATAGATGCAGTTCATGAGAAGCTTAGCTTTAAGAAAAGCGGAAACTATTGATAATTGTACATTTCAATATTATGTGTAATTATTAAACATTAAGCGTGTGAGCAATTAATGAAAATTATTCATCTTGCCGATATTCATTGGCGAGGTCTTTCTAGACATGATGAGTACAGAGAGTCATTCTCTTGCTTTTTAGATCAGGCCAGAGAACTTAACCCAGATGTGATATATATCGGGGGTGACATAGTTCACAATAAGACGCAGGGTATATCTCCAGAGCTCATAGATTGTCTCTGTTGGTGGTTTACCTCACTATCTGATATTGCACCCACGCACGTAATTCTAGGCAACCACGACGGCCTGGTGCTTAACAAGGATAGGCAAGATGCCATATCTCCGATCATAGAGGCGTTAAATAATCCAAATATATTTCTCTATAAAGACTCGGGAGTTTTTCCAATATCGGGCCACCCTGGATTTAACTGGTGTGTCTTTTCATGTTTTGATGAACCAGGGTGGAAACATATAGAACCTGTTGAGAATGATATAAATATTGCTCTTTTTCACGGAGCAGTGTGGGGATCAAAGACAGATATAGACTGGGAAATTGAGGGAGACGTAACTGACGACCTTTTCAAAGATTTTGATTTTTCTCTTTTGGGAGATATTCATAAAAAACAGTTCTTAAATAAAGAAAAGACAATAGCATACTGCGGATCATCAATTCAGCAGAATTATGGAGAAGATCCCGGGAAGGGATTTTTATTTTGGGATATTAGGTCAAAAGATGACTTTGACGTGAAGTTTTATGAGATACCTCACGAGAAGCCGTTTGTTACAATTGACTGGAGCGGATCAGTAGATAGCACGATTGAAAAAGCGTCTGAGTTTCCGTATGGATCTAGATTTAGAATAAAATCTAAAAGAACACTCAATCAGGCGAGCACAAAACAGCTTCAAGAGGAGCTAAAGAGAATAAATGAGGCGTCTGAGGTCGTATTTAAATCTGACTCAACTTTTGATATTTCAAAAATTAACACAAGCGCAGGTGTTTTAAATAAAGAGAATCTTAGAGATTCAAACACACATAAAAGGCTCTTAAGGGAATATTACAAGAGATCAGATATACCAGATGAGAATGTAGATAGCATGTGTGAGCTAGTAGAGCGATATATGTCACAGATATCTAAAAGCGATGAGTCACTAAGAAATTCTAGGTGGCAGATTAACTCAATGAAATTTGATAATCTTTTCTCTTACGGTAGAGGAAATTTTGTAAATTTTGAAAACCTTCAAGGAATTACTGGAATATTTGGAAGAAACGCAAAGGGAAAGTCTTCAGTTATTGGATCTCTTATGTACGGACTGTTTAATACGACAGATAGAGGGTCTATAAAGAACCTACACATAATCAATAGTAGAAAAAATAGCTGTAAGACATCCATAGACATATCGATAAACGGTGAGCCCATTAGGATATTAAGATCTACGACAAAGCATCAGACGAGAAAGGGGGAGGTGTATGCATCCACAGGTCTTCAGCTTTATAAGATCGATGACAATGGGAAGGTAATAGGGGATCTAACAGAGGAGCAGAGAAGAGAGACAGAGAAGATATTAAGAAGGATGATAGGGACACCTGAGGATTTTTTGATGACATCTCTTGCATCTCAAGGTGAAATGAATACCTTTATTAAAGAGGGAGCAACATCAAGAAAAGCAATTCTTACAAAATTTTTAGATTTAGAAATTTTTGATCTGATGCACGACATAGCTAAGAGCGAGTCTTCAGCAGTTAGATCAAGCGTGAAATCGTATCCGGATATAGACTGGGATGAAGTGTCTGATGATCTTCTTTTGAACTTAGATAAAAATAATGACGATTTATTGAAGATTGAAAACGATATTCTTCTAAAGCGGTCAAATTTTTCAAAGCTTAGTGTAGATTTAGCTTTCTCTGATAATCCAGATATTATCACAATATCTGAATTTAATAGTCAAAAAAGGCTGATCAGGTCTAATCAGAACAAGGTGAATGAATTGAGCGATTCCATATCGCAGATTCAATCAGAAATAGATGTTAAAAAGTCAAAAATATTAACAATAGATCTTGTCAAGTCTGATTTTTCAATTGACAATCTTAGAGATAGTCTTGTGCAAAAGAAAATACTTGAGAGAAAAATAGTTCAATTAAATCATGACTATATGATAAATGAAAAGGAACTTAAGCGACAAAAAAAGTCAATTAAAAAATTAAATAATATTCCATGTGGAGATCAGTTTCCTAAATGTAAATTTATAAAGGACTCACATAGAGATAAAAACATGATTGATAAGCACACAGAGATTGTAAAAATGTCAATGTCAATATTAAATGATGCAAAATTGTCACTTGATATAATGTCGCAAAATCTAATAGAAGACAAGATTGAAAAGTATGAGTCTTTGGTTGACATGCAGTCAACTCTTTCGATAGAGATATCATCTAGCGAGATATCTTTAAACAACTATATTAATGACTTTAATAAGGCTAAATCCGACCTAGATAAATCAGTAAGTGACCTGGGTTCAATGAAAGATAGGCTTGTCTTAGACGGAGAAAATCCGTCATCTGTAATAAGATCTTCAATAGTCTCACTAGAGAAAGAAATTAAATCTGATGATCTTAAGAGAACTGGTATCTTAAAAACGATAGCTGAGATTAAAGTTCGTCTAGAGAAAATAGAGGAGGACAGAGAGAGATTTGAAAAATTTAAATCAGAATTAAATGTATACGATCTCTTCATGAAGGCAGTATCTAAAAAAGGCATCCCACTTCAGATAATTCTCTCTCAGCTTCCAATAATCAATGCAGAGATATCTAAGATTTTACATGGTGTCGTCGGGTTTACAGTTGAACTTGAGGCAAATCCTGACTCAAATGCCATGGATGTATTTATAAATTATGGAGACAGTAGAAGAGTGATCGAGCTTGCATCTGGAATGGAAAAGATGATGTCATCACTTGCAATTAGAGTGGCTTTGATAAATGTTTCATCATTAACAAAGACAAATATGTTAATTATTGATGAGGGGTTTGGATCACTTGATGAGAGTAATATTGAGGCATGCAGCAGGCTTCTACAGTCTCTTAAGAAGTGGTTTAGAAATATTATTATCATTTCTCATGTTGACGCAATAAAGGATGCTGTTGATAATTCACTGGAGATAGTTAAAAATGAAAAAGACTCAAAAGTTTTCTATGAATAAAAATAAATCATTTATAGTATTAAAAAGAGGCGAGTGGAATAATTCTCAGATGTTTTGTCCAATTTGTGAATTTGTCATGACAAGCTATTCTGACTATGATGTATATGAAGAATATGAATGTTGCAAGGAATGTTTTTTAAAATTTGCTGAACCTAGAAAAAAGAAGTGGAAAGATGGATGGCGTCCGAAAAAGGACGAAATAGATAGTTATAAGGATTACACTCGTTGTCGTCCTCCGTCTTTTATTTTGAGTTGATCGTGATAATTAATATTAAAGAGGATATAAATGCTTAATTCAAGTGAAATCAGCGCTCTAGGCCAATGTCTTAATGATAATTGGGCAGGAAGTACTTTAGGGGATTTTAGATCACCGACAATGGCAATTAGGTCATCTCTTAGTGGAGATGTTTTAACGTGCACATATACAACAATAGTTAATCTTGCGTCTGAGAGAAATCTCAGAGATCAGGTGAAAGTTTTTGAAGAGGAATCATTTAAACTTTTAAAAGATTATGTGAAAGAGTTAAAGAAAAAGTTTAAAGATTCGACAGGAAGAGGTTTAAAAGTAAAAGACCTTGGAACACGAGATAGTGTTGAACTTATAACTACGTCACCATTTACTCCAAGAAAAACTGCCTACTATAGAAGATTTTCAGATTTTAGCTTGGAGTAAATATCATGGCTAAGATCAATAAGTCTAGACAGATATCTGAGATCGTTAAATGTGGCAAGGATCCCAAGTATTTTTTTAATTCATATCTAAAGATACAGCATCCTGTTAGAGGTCTTATTGATTTTGATACATATGAGTTCCAGGATGACTGTGTTGATATATTTCTTGATAGTAGATTTTCTATAATACTAAAGTCAAGACAGTTAGGTCTTTCAACTCTAGTTGCCGCCTACTCTGTCTGGATGGCAATATTTCAGCGTGAAAAGAATATACTGATCATTGCAACAAAGCTGTCAGTTGCACAAAACTTTATTACAAAAGTTAAGACAATGATTAGAAATCTTCCAAAGTGGCTAATATTGCCTGAGATTGTTGAGAATAATAAACAGCTTATAAAGTTTAGCCACGGCTCTTCAATTAAAGCAATACCAACATCAGAAGATGCAGGTAGGTCTGAGGCTTTATCTCTTCTGATTGTTGACGAGGCAGCATTTGTTAGAAATTTTGACACAATATGGACTGGGTTATATCCAACAGTTTCAACAGGCGGACGCGTTATAGTTCTATCAACTCCCAACGGCGTGGGAGGACAATATTATACGCTTTATACTGAGGCTGAATCTGGATTAAATGAGTTCACATCTATACGGCTTCCGTGGAATGTCCATCCAGAAAGAGACAATGAATGGTTTGATAATACAACCAAGAACCTGTCAGATAGACAGATTTCACAGGAGTATCTGTGTGATTTTGCATCGTCAGGAGAGACATTTCTATCATCAAAAGATATAGAGTGGCTGAGGTCGAATATAAAATCACCAATTGACAGAGACGGTGATGATATGAATGTTTGGATATGGAAGTATCCGCTGTCAGAGCACAGCTATATCATGACTGCAGATATAGCCCGGGGAGATTCAAAAGATTTTTCAACATTTCACATTATTGATGTAGGTGAGGGAGAATGTGTTGCAGAGTACAAGGGGAAGATTCCCCCAGATAGATTTGCAGAGCTATTGCATAAGTTTGGAATGAAATACAATGGTGCGCTACTTTGTCCAGAAAATAATAGCTATGGGTATGCAACTATTTTAAAATTAAAAGAATTGCAATACCCAAACTTATATTATAAAAAAAGAAAGGGAGTATACATAGGGGGATATGTTCCTTCAACAGATCAGTCTATTGCAGGATTTACGACAAGCGGAAAGACAAGAAATCTTATTTTAACAAAACTTGAAGAGGTTTTAAGAAATAAGCAAATTATGATATACTCTACAAGATTCTACGAGGAGACAAAGACTTTTAGTTGGAGAGGGACCAAGGCGCAGGCCCAGAAGGGATATAATGATGATCTTATTATAAGCTTTGCCATAGCGACGTGGCTATATGACTCATCATCAGGATATAATAAAAATTCAAAAGTTTTAAATGAAGAAATGCTTAAGGCTATGAAGATGACAAGAAATTCATATGACGACATGCCGGGAGCGATACTCGAGGGAAGACCCCATAGCGCAACTACAAGGGATCCAAAATCTCAACCTGATGATTTTAAAAAGAAGTCTATATCTCCTGGGTGGAATGAAAAACAGAGAATAATGTCTGAGTGGGACTGGGTCATTAAGTGAGGATAGAAGATGGCAGATAAAAGCGCAGGATTATTTAGAAGACTTACAAAATTATTTAGAAGTGGTCCGGTAATAAAGAGAAAAGTTAGGGATTTTGAGTCATCTCAAAAATCTACATCTGCATTTGAACTCTTTAGAAGAAATCAAAGCAACGTATACAATACTGCAATGAGTGCTTATGGAACTTATGACAGGATGGCGCGATATTCAGATTTTTCAGAGATGGAGTACACGCCTGAAATAAGCTCGGCTCTTGACATATACGCAGAAGAGACGGTCGCAGCTGATGAGCGGGGAAGTGTCTTGCACGTATATTCAGAAAATCCTTCTATAGAGAAAGTTTTATCAGAGCTCTTTTATGATACAATAAATGTTGAATTTAATTTAACAGCCTGGGCTAGAAATTTATGCAAGTATGGTGATTTTTTTCTTTTTAATGATGTTTCTCCTGAGCATGGAGTTATTAGTGCATATCCCATCCCCGTTAATGAGATAGAGAGAGAAGAGGGTTTTGATCCCATGGATCCAGCCGCTGTGAGATACAGGTGGGTCACACAGGGAAATCAGGTTCTTGAGAATTGGCAGGTATGTCATATGAGAGTTCTTGGAAACGATGCGTTTCTTCCTTACGGGTCGTCTGTGCTTGAGGCAGCAAGAAGAATATGGCGACAGTTAATTTTGGTTGAAGATGCAATGCTAGTCTATAGAATTGTTAGATCTCCTGAAAGAAGAGTTTTCTATGTTGATGTTGGAAATGTTCCTCCCGAGGATATAGGAAATTATATGGAGCAGGTTCAGTCAACTCTCAAGAAGGCACAGGTTGTTGATAAGAGCACGGGAAGGGTTGATTTACGATACAATCCGCTTAGTGTCGATGAAGACTATTACTTGCCTGTGAGAGGCGCAGAATCTGGCACAAAGATCGATACTCTTGCAGGAGGAGCAAATGCAACAGCTATTGAGGATGTTGAGTATATTCAGAAAAAACTATTTGCAGCTCTAAAGATACCAAAGGCATATCTTGGCTATGATGAGGGTCTCGGAGCTAAAGCGACATTATCTCAAGAAGATATTAGATTTTCAAGAACAATCGCAAGAATACAGAGAACAGTTATATCTGAACTTAACAAGATGGCAATTATTCACTTATACTGTAATGGATATGAGGGAGAGGATCTTTTAGATTTCTCTCTTCAGTTATCAAATCCCTCTACAATAGCACAGCAACAGAAGCTTGAGCTATATAGGACTAGATTTGAAATAGCAACGTCTGCTGCTGGTGTAGAGGGTCTTGTTAGCAAGGACTGGATAAGAAAGACACTATTCAATATGACGGATAATGATATAGATATCATCAGGGATGAGAGAGTTGATGATAAGCTTGAGGATCTAAAAGTTGAATCTGTTAAACTTACTGGGGGAGAAGGAGAAGAATCTGATCTAGGCTCTGAGATGGAGATTCCGGCTGGTGATACTGGTCTTGAGACCGCGGGAGACACAAGAAATTCGAGAGATTTAGACATCATATCTAGTCAGTTGTCAATAATGGACGATAACGCACCTATAAAGGCTCAGAGCAACGTTGATAGATATGCAGGATTAATAAACGAGATCATTGACGAGGACGATGATAGTGATGATGTGAGTGAAGAAGCAGACGAGACTCCAGCTGAAAAAGAAGTTAGGTGGAATTCTCCAAGAAGGAGAAGGGGCGAGCGTGATGTTAATCATCTCGGGCTTGTTTCACACAGCGATGATCCTCAAGATTCATTAAATAATCCAGACGGAATGAAACTTAAAAAACAGCAAGATAGAAGCGATGCAAAGAAAATCGTTAATCCTTTGCGAGGAATGGGAAAACTAACCGAGTATGATAATTTTATAGATAGCTTTATAGATCAGAAGATAGAGCATCAGGCTAGAATGACATCTCAGATTAAATCTACGATAAAGTCTCTAGAAGTGAAAAAGAGCAGCCAAAATAAAATTATCTTAGAGAGTGATGAGATTTAATTAACGTGAAATATATTTAATGATACGTACTCTATAAACTCTGCTGTATAATCTGCAGAGAGGGGATAAACTAAAATGGGAAAATCTCACAATAAGAAAAGAAATGTAGGGATTATCTATGAGCTTCTTTTAAGAAATATATCTAATGCTCTAATTAAAAATGATAAGAGAGCAGCAAAAAAAGCTCTTAATATAATTGAGACAAGATTTAGCAAATCAACAGAGCTCTATAAGGAGTTTAGACTTTTTAATGCTTTGGCTAAATCAACAGTAAGTGATACATCTGTTGCTGCTGCAATATTAACAGAAGCAAAAAACGCTGCCAGGCGCTGTGATACTAACCAGCTCAACAGAGAGAAGTCGCTTCTTATAAGAGATATAAATTACAATCTTAAAGATGATCATTTTTATCACAGAAGGGTTCCAGAATATAAGACCTATGCAACTATTCAAACTCTTTTAAATGAGTGGCGACTTGAAGATATGTCAGACTTATCAAAAACAATTCAATTTGAATCAAAAGTTGTTGAGTGGCTTATTAAAAATGACAAGGTAGTTATCAATGTTGATGATATTAAAAATCCAAATATTGACTCTCTTGTTGTAAAGATTATGTCTGAGAAAATAAACAAAAAATATGGTGGAAAGCTAGGAGATTTACAAAGACATGTATTAAAGGAATATGTCTTTTCACTAACAGATGATAAAGATGATAGAATACGATCTGTTTTATGCAGTATTAAAGACGATACGCTTTTAGATCTCGATAATTTAAAAAATTCAACAAGCAACGGTATCATTCTTGAAAAAATTGATCTTGTAAGGTCTAAAGTTCTTTGTGAGAATCTTAAGAAAATAGATGATGAATCAATATCAAGATTTTTAGTATTAATAAATTTAAGAAAAGAGATAGAAGAGGCACTAAATGAGCGATAATTCAAAATTAAAACTTTTAACTGAGTGGACTCCTCTGTCTGTTAATAAAGATAGAATAAAGGAGTCTATGAAATCTAATAATGGGCTAGTTGTTCTAAGCGGTGTTTTGCAAAAATGTGATACATTAAATCAGAATGGAAGAATCTACCCCAGGTCAATACTAGAAAGAGAGATAATAAATTACCAAAAATTTATTAGAGAGAGAAGGGCTCTTGGAGAATGTGATCATCCAGATAGTTCAGTTGTTGAGCTTAAAAACGTATCACATCTTGTAACATCAGCTCGCGTCGAGGGTGATGATGTTGTTGGAACTATTGAAATTCTTAATACTCCTAATGGAAATATTTTAAAAAATTTAATAGAAGCCGGTGTCACTCTTGGGATATCTTCTAGAGGTGTAGGTTCCACTAGAAGTGAAGGAAATTCTCAAATAGTTCAAGAAGATTTTCAGCTAATATGTTTTGATATGGTTAGTGAACCTTCCACCCCCGGTGCCTTTATGCTTAGAGAGGGAAAAATCTCTCAAGATGATCTTGATAGGCATTTTACCACAACAGACAAGATTGATAGAATCTTTAATGACATACTTAAATGGTGAAACTTGGCAGGACAGAAATTTACAAAATCTCATCTTAAGTCTCTTGTGAAGGAGTGTCTTTTAGAAATTTTACACGAAGGCGCAGGATCTGGAGATTATGAATCTCAAAGATCTAATATAGTATCTGAGAGTCGCACAACAGGTAGGCCTCCTCAAAGAAAACATACAGATAGACCGTCAATGAGAAGCATAACACAGCAAAATTCAGAAAAGACAATAGAGAATCCTAATTTTTCAAGCAGGGTTAAAACATTAACAAGTCAGATAACGTCTGATCCTGTCCTGTCTGATATTTTTGCTGATACTGCAATGACAACTCTTCAGGAGCAGGTGGGAGCAGAGAGAGCAGGTCCCGGTGGAATGTCTCTGCCCAGTTCTGCAGCAGGTGACACTGCTGCAAGAGTTGTTCACTCTTCAACTCCAGAGGAGCTTTTTTCTGAATCGGCTGGAAAGTGGGCAGCACTCGCGTTTGGTGACACTTCCGCAAGATAGATAATAAAAAGATTCTCGAACAATAGAAATTTTCTTCAGTTTAAAATAGTTAGTTATGACGAGGAGGTTTTCATGAGCAAAAAGCTTACAGTTAGTCGTCTTAGAGATATTATCAACGAAGAAAAGAAAAAAATTAAAAACGCTAGCACAGCTGAAACTGTTAAAGATGCATGGGCAGGCGGAGATAACCTAGTTAATCAAATCGATTTTATTAAAAAGCTTGGAATAAAAGAGGCTAGGCTTAGAAAGAGAGCACAGGGAATAGCCAAGGCTAGAAGAATACTAAAAAAACAAATCGTTCAAGATCTTTAATAGATAGATTTTTTAATTAGACATATTTATAAACAACATCATTAGGAGAAATCATGGCAGAACAGCCTCAAACAATTGTAGAGACAGTTCCACCTGCAGAGAGTCCACTAGGGGCTAGAAATGAGATAAACTTGCAAGCCATGTTTGGTGCTTCTCCAATATATAGCGGTGATTTAACAGATGATGAGAGAAAGTCTGTGTTTCAAGCAGACGCTTTAGATGGAGTCGTTACAAGTGGTTTTGGATTAAATAGTTTCAATAGAGATTTTTCAGAGAATGATCCTCCAAATTTAGAAGATGTTGAGACAGGCGGCGGCGGATTACCTGCAACTCCATATGTTCCAAATCCCACTTCGCCTGGGCCAGGAAGCACGTTTGCCGGAGATCAGGCACCATTTACAGGTGAGATTCCAGAGAGCACACCAGAGTTTGGATCTGGCTTGGGCGGCACAACTTCTCCTAGTGTAACTAGTGCAGAGATAGAAAAGCAAACGCTGGGATCATATATCTCAGGAAGATCCTACGCAGGATCTGACGGTACGTAATAATTGACAAGGCTTTATTATAATCCTGTAGCCGCAACTGGCGACCCCAGAAGGGGTATGGGCTATGGAAAGTCACAAAAAATTCCTAGCTTTGGCACAGGACTCGGGTCAATGACAGCGATGGGTTCGTCAGAGACGGGAATATACGTCGAGCCAGATGAGACAGGCGTTGATATTGACTTCGACGATGACTTCGGATTTGATGAGTCAGATCTAGATGCGTTTGTTAATAGAATAAACGGAATAACAATTGTTGCTGATCCTGCATTTTGGCCAAGAGCTGACAGATCTTCACTAGGTCAGTCTGGAAATAGTTCAGCACCTGCTGCGCTTGCTCTAACAGAGATGCCAATAGCATCTTCTAAATCAGATGGATTTCCCACAGCTAGAAAAGGAATGGTTCCTTTTAGTAACAAAACGCTCTACCCAGGCGGTTTTTCTGGACCGCCGCTTGGAACAGGCGCAGCGGGTCAATCATTTAGAACAACCGGACCGTATAAGAGAACTGGTACGCAATATGGATCGTCTAGAGCGCCAATGCCAATCGCATCAGATGATGATAATGTTGAAACATTAAGCTTTCTTGACATTTTAAGTCTATCTCCAGAGGAGAGATCTATGATTCGACAAAGAATTAAGATGCTAAAAGTTCTTAATAGGCTTGATGAGATTGATAAAGAAAGTGAAATTTAATATTTTACAGGATAATTAACATATAAGAGGTCGAATAATGTCTAAGACAATATATGATGAAGCTATTGCTGATGCAAGATTGCTGAGAGAGACAGCTGAGCAGAATGCAAAAAATGCTATAATCGAAGCTGTTACACCTCGAATAAGAGAGTTTATTGAAGAACAACTTATTGGAGAAGAAAAATCTACATCCGGCGGTGATGAAGATGTTTTTGATAGTGTAATATCTGATTCATTTTTAAGGTCTAAAGATGATAGAGAGGATGATGATTCTGTAGTTCTAGATGAAACTGCTCTTGAAAAATTACTTGAAGTTTTTGGATCTTCAAAGTTTTCCAAAAGTGCAAGGCCAGCAATAAGAGAGGCAATGATTGACTCTCTGGGATCGTTAAATGAGTCGCAGAAGGTAGATTTAGCAAAAGTAGCGAATAAACTTAAGGAAAATGTAGACCTTTTTGAAAATTCGGTAATAAATAATGATGTAGATGTCAAACAGGAGAACTCTGGGATGTCAAAAAATAAAGATGTTTTATATGAAGTTGATCTCGACGCTTTGTCAGAGATGATTAATGAAGAGAGTGTGAAAGAAAAAAGGTCATATTCTAAAAATGAAATGTTTGAAGTCAATGACAATGAAGAGCTTAGTGAGACATTAAGGTCTTTAGGTCTTTTACGCGAGGATGTTCTCGAGATAGATCTCGGAGACACTGAGCTTCCGGAAGATATAGTTGATGCACTTTCACGTGCAGCTATTACTATTGAGCGTGAAGTTGAAGATGAAGAAGAGCTTGACCTTGACATCGACGTAGAGGAAGAAGAGGGAGATGTCGAGATTGACGCGGAGGAGGAAGTGGAGCTTCCTGCTCTAGATGAGGTCATCGAGATAGATGAGAAAGTTTTGAAGTCAGAACTAAGAAGACTTCGAAGACAGATATCAGAAGCCAAGGAGCTTTCAAAGCTCAAGGGTATTAAAAATGATATGGCTGCAAGCTGGGGCGGAAAAGGTAACAGCAAGGCAGGAGTTAAAGGTTCGTATGGTGGTGCCGGCAAAGGTAAGGCTGGTGTCGTCGGTTCGTTTGGTGGAGGAAAAGCAAGCGGTGATCCGTTAAAGGCAACGCTTAATAAGCTTTCTGAGGCCGTAAAAAATGAGAGACGCAAGAATCGATCTCTCTCGAGAAAGCTCAAGGAATACAGAAGTGCAGTTGAAACACTTCGTGAGCAACTAACAGATCTTAATCTGTTTAACGCAAAATTGCTTTATGTCAATAAGCTCATGCAGAATAAGGACGTAACTGCTGGTCAGAAGAGATCAATAGTTGAGTCAATTGACGCTGCAAAGAGTCTTAGAGAGGTAAAGCTTCTTTATAAGAGTCTTACGCAATCTGCTTCTGGCGGAAGTGGAAGACTCAGTGAGTCTAGAACAAGGCGCGCTCTTGGATCATCCTCTAGAACAACTGGAAGATCTTCTTCCGGAAATGCTTCTGCAGAGGTTAATCGTTGGGCAGTTCTTGCTGGTATCAAAGAATAATTCAACTGCACATGTATACAATAAAGGAGTAAAACATGGCTAAGTCATTTACACTACATCAGCTTACAGAAGGAATCCGCGATCGAAACGTGGGTGCCGAAGGACGTAGGCTAGTTGAGAAGTGGACCAGAACTGGTCTTCTTCGGGGTCTTGATGATCAGAAGAGAGAGACAATGTCTCGTCTCCTCGAGAATCAGGCAGCACAGCTTCTCCGAGAGCAGAACAGCATCTCAACAGGCGGAGCAAGCGGAACATCATCTGGTGACATCCGCGGTTTCACAAACATCGCATTTCCGATCGTTCGCAGAGTTTTTGGCGGATTGATCTCTAATGAGCTCGTCTCAATTCAGCCAATGAGCCTTCCCTCCGGTCTGCTCTTCTATCTGGATTACACGTATGGAAGTGCAGTTGGTGGTGATGCTAATTTAACAACAGGCGCTGAGGGAGCATTGGCTTCTGAGCAGTATGCACCTGGAACATCGATCTACAACCTTCCGACTGGTAAGGGTGTCCGATCTGGATCTCTCGCAATCGGCGGTCAGTATGATCTCGTTGGTGCTGGATATACAAAGGTTCACGCCACTGCTGCTGGAGCAACATGGCAGCTGCTCGCATCTGGATCCTATCTAGGGTCTAGCACAACACTTCAGGCGGGTCAGGTATGTCACGCAACTGGTACAGATGGCAAGCTTCTTCAGTTTGATCCACAGGTGACGACTCTAATTGAAGATGATCCTGGAAGATCTGGAACTGGTCGTTTCCAGCTTATGTTCTGGGATGTTACAAATATGCCATCAAATATGGATCTCACTATGGTTCGAGAGGTTGGCCTCTTCACACAGGGTGCTAGCGGGGGTACTAACCCAATAGGAGTCGCCCCGACCGGTCTTCAGGAGCTCGGTGTTACTGCTAACAATACTGCAGGAAAGCAGCTACAGGCCGGCAAGGGAATTCTTAATGTTAGACGTCTCAACCAGCTTGGAACATATGTTGGCGGAAGGTTCACACCTGATCCTTTGGTTACGCAGAATACAGCTAACGCTGCTCTCTTAACTGTTGTCTCTGGTACGTATCCTCTTGTTCTTGGAGGAACGAGTGCAGAGGCTGCGACAGCGGCGGATAACAACATCACTGGATCCTACGTTGTTGGTGCAACACTAAGTGTTGGCGGCGATGGCGACACGTTAACGATTCCGACCTTTGAGTCAGATTTCGCTACGACGCCATCTGTTGTCATCCCTGAGATCGACATCAAGATCGAGTCAATTGCTGTAACAGCTCAGACACGTAAGTTACGTGCCCGCTGGTCACCAGAGCTCGCTCAGGACTTGAACGCCTACCACAGCCTTGACGCTGAGGTTGAGCTTACTCAGATCCTCTCCGAGCAGATTGCTCTTGAGATTGATAGAGAGATTCTCGCTGATCTTCTCACTGAAGCCAAGGGAGCTAACTACTACTGGTCAAGAATGCCTGGTAAGTTCGTCAATAAGACGAACGGTAGAGCTCAGGACAAGGTTTCTTCTCTAGCTGCCGGTCCCACCTTCACAGGTACGGTCCGTGAGTGGTACGAGACTCTTGTTGAGACAATCATCGACGTTGCAAATGAGATTCACAGAAAGACACTTCGTGGCTCTGCTAACTTCGTTGTTACCTCACCTGATGTCGCAACCATCTTCGAGGCCTCTGTGCTCTACAAGCCCAATTACAGCCTCGATGGTCAGGGACAGGTGGGAGCTCCGTTCTCACTCGGTGCAGCCCCAATCGGCTCTCTTAGCAACCGCTTCACGGTCTACAAGGATCCTTACTTCCCACGGAACAAGATCCTCGTCGGTTACAAGGGCGGAAGTTATCTCGAGACAGGTTACGTCTACGCTCCGTACGTTCCGTTGATCGTCACTCCAACCATCTTCGCTCCCGAAGACTTCACACCTCGCAAGGGCGTGATGACTCGATACGGCAAGAGAATGGTTCGTGCTGACTTCTACGGTACAGTTACGGTCATGGATCTTAACGTCATCTGATCCTTCGGGTTGTGATACACTAGGGGCGGCCTTTATGGCCGCCTCTTTTGTTTTATAATATTGACTATGATAGTGTCACACAAGAATAGATTTATATTTTTCAAGCCAATAAAAACCGCAGGAACCAGCGTGGAGGCGGCTCTATCTTGCTGGTGTGGAAAAAAGGATATTATCACAGGGAGCTTGATATCAACTGAGTTATCAGATAAAAGATACGATCTTTCTCCAAGGAATAACTTTAGAGAATCTAAAGTGATATATGGAGATGAAGCAAGACAATATTTAGAGAAACATGGCAGACTAGATTTATTTAATTTGGGCTATAGAAAATTTAAAATGATAGGTGATATAATTTATCATGAGCATACTAGTCCGACAATGTTTGATTTTAATGAAGAGACTAGAGATTTTTTAAAAATTTCAATGGTGAGAAATCCTTTTGATCTAATGGTCTCTTATTATTGGTGGAATTATTTTTCACCAATAGATGACTCAGTGATTTCTTTTAATAGGGAAGAGCTGCTTGCAAAAAAACGTGAGCGAGAAAATGTTGAGCTTGCTCCATCACCAGAAGATACGATAAGAGATTTAAGAGTAAAATTTGAAAAATGGCTTAATATAAAAGCGTTTGTTTCTCAGCAGCCAAGGCCAGCTTATGGAGAAGAGACAGTTGCTAGATGGTTTTCATCTTGGTCAAATGAATTTTTTGAAAATGACAATATTGATTTTTTTATTAGATTCGAAAATATTAATAAGGATTATGAAATTTTATGCAATCACATATGCAAAGATCCAGTTGAAATTCCTAAATTTAAATCTAAAATTAGAAAATCAGAATTTTCTTATCAAGATTATTACACTTGCAAGACTCAAAAGACAATTCAGCAGTTATTTCAATCCACTATAGATAAATTTGGATATAGATTTTAGCTATCACGGATTTTAACGACATTTTATAGCCTATATATTGGTAGGCCCGGTTCACATAATCAGCCGACCCCGCCGGCGAATCGGAATCTTGCGGACAAAAGGAGAAAGATTATGCCAAAAGTAACAATTGATAACGGTAGAGGACTAGTTCAAACGGGCGGCAACGGGCTCGTGGTTGAATCTAGCGCAACTTTTAAGAATTTGGTTTTAGCCGCGGAGTCAGTGACTGCAGCTGGTGCTGCTAGCGTCACAGTTCCAGTAACACTGACAACGTCTAGCGGAGACACAATGGCAGTTACGCTCGCTGATGGATCATTCGAAGGCCAGATGAAATACTTTGTTGAGCTTCACGCGACCAATGCTACATCAATAACACCGACAACAACATGTGGTGCCTGGACTGCTGCTACTTTGACAAACATAGGTGAAAATGTCACAATGGTGTGGACAGCCTCTGGATGGGCTCTTATTGGCCGATCGGGTGGTGCAGCTCAAGCCTCTGCTACAGCTGTAGCTGGACAGCCTATCATTGCCTAGTACATTGCCTAGTATTTATAATTTATAGAATTTATAGGTTGACAAATATCTTTTAGATATAATAGACAATCAAAGTCGGCGTGATTCACGCCGGCTTTTCTATTTACATGTGTTCGTGATATTTATTATAATGATAGGTACTTTTAATGGCCAGCACAGTTAGAGGGTCTTTCTTTTACACCGACGAGAAGATAAAGGGAGTTGATAAAGAGATGGCAGACGATTTTTATAAAGAAGCAGCACAGGAGACTCTTAAGGCTGCTGTGAGAGAGAAGCTTGCATCGCAGCAACAACCTCAAAAGGAAGAGCAGCCTCAAGTGCAGCCACAGCCAGAGCCGCAACCAGAGCATGTTTCGGTGCCAGATGTGAGACAACCTGCTAAGCAGGAGCAACAGCCTGTGAGAGAGGTAGCCTTAAGTCCGCAGCCGGATCCTCCAGTTGTTGATGATCATGAAGATGATTTTGATGATTTTGACTTTGTTGAGGCATATGACGACACTCCTGCTGCAGCTGATGCTCAAATGCTTCCAGAAAATAGGGCTCGAAGTGCAATATCTTGTGCGTTTATTGGAGTAGGTGGCGGTGGAGGAAAGATCGCCAAGGCTTTTCTAGATCTTGGATTTACAAAAACTGTCCTTATAAACACCACTGTTAAAGATCAACCAGAGGGTGTGTCATCTGAGCACTTTCTACTGCTACCCGGAGCAGATGGTGTAGGAAAGGATATAACACTAGGAAAGAGAGTCCTCATAGACAATAGCGCGATGGTCGAGGATATGCTCAGAACCAGAATAGGAAAGGTTGACTGGATATTTGTTTTGGCTGGCGGAGGCGGCGGCACAGGCAGCGCGTGCAAGATTCTTAACGATACCCTGGTTCGTCATCTTAAGTCTGTAGGGGGAAACGGTGATATTGTATATATCATAACAAAGCCATCCTCTCAGGAGCTTCTGAATCCCACCATATCAACAAATTTTGAGTCTCTACACGATGACGTTAGGCTTACACCTCACATATTGTTAGATAATGAGAGACAGTTGCAGCTTCTTAGAGGAAAAGTTGGAATTTTAAATTTGTATCCCACTGCAAATAAGAATTTTGCAAAACTTCTGTGGAATGTTTTAAAGCTGGCATCTGAAAATTCTCCAATTCAATCTTTTGACTCTAAGGATCTTGAAAGATGCTTGTCTACACCGGGAAGAATGGTTGTTGGAAGCACAGTTGCTAGAGATGTTACAAGACAAGACCTTGGATCAACTCTATATCAGGGGTGTATTAGATCTTCGCCCTGCCCTGCACCTCCAGGAAGGTCAAAAGCAGGTGTTATGCTTCTCATAGCTACGTCTGCAATGGCATCTGACCCAGCTGTTAGCAAAAAACTAGAAGCTTCATTCTCATATCTTGGCGGAAGGACAGATACACTTTTCACTGGAGTGTATGTGAAAGAGAGAATACCTGGGCTGATAGCAATAACAGTTATTGGTGGAATTTAATTTTTTTTTTTAGTGAGCCACGAGCTAAAAAGACACAAATATAGTTAATATTGTAGAGTTGAAACTAGTAATTCGATAATCTAGTTTAAATCTGACATATTTCTTAATATTTATGATTAGCGCAATAGTGCTTTTCGTCAGGAGATTATTCGTGGCTACATTTTCACAAACCACAAATCCGACTCCGTATGGATTTTTTGATAATGAGTCAAATTTTCAGACAGAGGCGGATAATGTTGTCACTTTTATCAAAAGAAAGCTAGGTGATGATGTCTTAAGCGTTGAGTTAACAAAAAAGCAGATCTGGGCATCTTTAGAAGAGTCAGCTTTAGAGTTTAGCTCAATACTAAACCAATATCAGGCAAAGTCTCAATTGCCTCAATTTCTGGGTCAATCAACAACAGGATCAGATGGTGTTATGTCTGGGTCTGAGGGTAGGTATCCTAGAGAGAATCTTGAATATCTTACAAGATTTGCAGAGCCATATGCTGAGAATGCTGGAGTTGGCGGATCCTATAATATGTTATCTGGGTCAATTCAGTTAAAGAATGGACAGCAAGATTACGATATTTATAACTCTCTTAAAGATTCAAGTGAAAATCTTATATTTTCTTCAAGTTTAAACTCCCTAAGAACAAAATTACAAATTAGTGAAGTTTTTCACTTTAATCCGCAGGCTGCATATAGATTCTTTGATACAACATCTGCTATAAATTATCTAAATAATGAATTTTCATTTGAATCATTCACCCCAGAGACAATATTCTATGTTCTTCCCGTATTTGAAGATATTCTAAGGGCGGGACAATTAGATTTGTCAAACAGAGTTAGAAGATCAAATTACTCTTACAAGATTGTAGGTACAAAGATAAGAATATATCCGAAGCCAACACAGGTCAACCCTCAGAAGCTCTTTATGAGAGTGAAATTCTTTTCAAATCCATTAAATCCATCATATCAAGATGATACTACAAAGGGAGTGTCAAATCTATCTGACATACCATTTGGAAATCTTGAATATAACAATGTCAATAGTATTGGTAGACAGTGGATAAGACAATATGCACTCGCAGTGTCAACAGAGCTGCTTGGCAGGATTAGATCAAAATTTGGAAATATACCAATTCCAGGATCAGATCTAACGTTAAACGGTACAGATCTTGTTACGCAGGGAAGAGAAGATCAGACAAATTTAAAAACCCAGCTTAAGGAGATGTTAGATACTATGACATATGATAAGCTTATGGAGACAGCTGCAACGCGAGCAGAGTTTATCAACAAACAGTTAAAATATGTTCCAATGCCTAACGGCCTAGCAATCTTTATGGGATAGGGATATGTCAAGACTTTTTATAACTCCAAGAGAGATAAACTTTATAAATGATATCGCTAAAGAGATAGTAAAGGACGTCATAGGCCAAAAGATATATTATTTCCCAATATCAGAGCAAAAATCTAAGATTCATGACGTGTATGAAGAATCTTCTCACAAAATATTTGATAATCCAATTGAGATTGATGCGCTTGTCAAATATGCTCCTCAAGAGATTAGAGCAAATACATTTGGAAGTGAAGAGTACTATACGATAGAGGTGTATGTTCAAGAGAGAGATATGCTCGACAAGGGCATTCAAATTCTTGAGGGTGATTTTTTCAGCTATGGCTCTGTTTTCTTTGAGGTCATAACTGCACCAGATTCTAATACAATATACGGAGAAGTTGAACATAAAGGATTTATGACAATAACAGGAAAACAGGCTCGTATCGGACAGTTTAGTTCTCATACTTTTGGACCCACAGATGAGTCATATAGTGATAAAGACGCTGTTCAAAATACATTTGTTCAGCAGAGAGGATTTAAGAGAAATAGCGAGGGAGAGACGGGGGACGTTAGAGCACTTCAGAAAAAAGGTGTTCTCGACAAGCCAATATCAGGCCCTGACGAGGTGTCACCTCAGGGTGATCCACAAGGCGCTGGCTCTGCATTCTATGGAGATGACACGTGACTAGAAAGATAGACACGGGATATGAGGGAATAGTTCCAGATGATTTTTCAATTTCGCCAGCTGGGATTGAGCAAATGGATAGGGCACTATTTGAGCTATTTGATAAGCGCCTGGCATTTCAAGTTAAGGTCAAAGAGCAATCAACAAAAGTCCCTGTTGTATTTTCAACAGGTGAAAGATTTGCACTCACAAGAAGAAAATCTCCAATTAGAGATAGAAATAATGCGCTAATACTTCCAATAATTTCAATACATAGAAAAAATATAGACACATCAGCATCTCAGGCAGGATATGGTACTCCTATATCGTTTAGAAATCAGCAAAACTATATTATTAGAAAACGTCTTGACAAGCGGGATAGAAATTATCAGAAGATAGTCAACAAACTGGGTTTAAAAAATCAGTATAGCGTTGCTTCAAGAGCTAATTTTTCAAAAAATGATGTTTTTCCAGGAAATGTCGCTCACCCTGGAAGAGTAGCATCCCGAAGAAACGGAATGAATCTATCACTTCTTGATGATCCAACAGGAACATTTTTGAGAGACGAGTTGGGAGATAATATATTTGAGATAATAACTCTCCCTTACCCTAAATTCTTAACAGCAACATATGAGGTGACATTTTGGACTCAGTATATGACTCAGATGAATCAGATAATTGAGACAATGATGTCACAATATGATGGTCAAAATTATGGATTTGAGATAAAATCAAAGTCAGGGTACAAGTATGTGGGATATATAAAATCACCTCTTTCAAATGCTGATAATTTTTCTAATTTCTCGCAAGAGGAGAGAATTATAAGATATACGTTTAATATAGAGGTCCCTGGATTTTTACTGGGAATAGACAATCCCAGTACACCTTCTCCGATAAGGAAATTCTATTCAGCTCCCCAAGTTGAATTTGGGTACATTCAGTCAAGCACACAAGTAGTAAAACAAGATCAATCTCCTGACGGGAATGCAGATTTAAATAATTTCATACTATCAGATGTTGAAAATGTGGACATTAACGGAGAGACACAGGGGATGCGTGGCCAGGGAAGTGAAAGATTGGTTGACACTGTTATAGATCCTTTTACAGGTGAGAAGGTAACTCGTCTTGTAAGAGTCATAACAAGGGATCAGAGGTCAGGAGAGACTGTTGCAAGTTCAAGAGTGACAGTTAAGCTAGAGACTACTTTAGATACTATCAGTGATTAATATCGATTTTGGATATTTGAGCAATTAAGCGATAGTTATAACTGTAGAAAGTCGTAACAGGAGATTCATTAAATGGCCGAACAGACATTTAAATCACCCGGTTTTTTTGAGAATGAAATCGATCTCTCACAAAGAGAGACAGAGATCATCGGTGTCCCGGCTGGCGTTGTGGGAACATCTGAGATGGGTCCTGCATTTGTACCCGTAACGGTCGGATCGTTTGCTGATTTTGAGAGAAGATTTGGGTCACTAGATTCAAAATATTTTGGTCCCTACGCGGTTCGAGAATTTTTAAAGCACCAAACAGCGCTCACATACGTGAGAGTCCTGGGCGCTGGCGCAAATGAAACAGCAACAGATATTAATAACACCACGGCAGGTGGTATTGTTAAGTCAGCAGGTTTCAAAGTAATAGGAACACAGCCTGATCCAAGCACAATTCCAAGCTCTTTTGGAAGATATCAGGGCTGCGTTCAATTTATAGCTGCAAGACACATAGTGTCATCTTCTCAGGAGAGATTTGGGTATCCAATCTTTAGAGACAATAGAAGCTATGACTTAAGAAAAACGCTAGACGATCATGTGTTCCTTGTAAGGGGAATGCTATTCACATCAACAGGCTCAAGGTTTGAGATACTTCACTATGCGACAGCAAGCTATGCAGCGACAGCATCTATTCAGACTGATCTTGCGTCACCAAACACTGACGGTCTATTCAAGCTAGTTCTTTCATCATCTGTCGGATCTAGTTTCTCAACAGACGATGGATTTCCTGGGATTAAAATATTTACAGCTTCACTTAATCCAGTTGCTGATGAGTATATCGGAAACATTCTCAACACAGACCCTGAGAGATTTGGAGTTGAACAGCATCTTCTCTATGCAGACTTCCCTGTTGAGAATGAGTTAGCTCCTGTTGATACGGGCACAGCTGTTCATCCTTCAATTGCTCTGGTGTCTGGATCGACAAACTCGTCACAATCTTCTGGTATCGGTAGTATATCTTTCCTTGATGCATTCGGAAGATTTGACACCAGATACAGTGCAGCAAGAACATCCGCATTTATATCGCAGCCGTATGGAAGAAAAGAGTTTGACCTCTTCCACTTCGAGTGTATATCTGACGGCGCTGTTGCAAATCAAAAATATAAGATATCGATTAGAGATGTTAAAAAGTCAACAAACCCAGCAGACCTATACGGGACATTCACGGTTCAGGTTAGAAACTTTGACGACACTGACACAAATATTCAAGTGGTTGAGCTGTATCCGCAGTGCACATTAAATCCTCTTGATGATGACTATGTCGCCAAGAAGATAGGTGACTATAAGGCCTACTTTAACTTCGATGCTGAGCAGGAGACTGAAAGAAGAATGATGGTTGCGGGAAAATATCCCAACGTCTCCTCAAGAGTAAGAATTGTTATGAGCACAGCTCTAGAGAGAGGCGATGTCCCTAAAGATGCGCTACCGTTCGGATTCAGAGGGTTCCCATCTCTCAAGACAAATGACACGCTCACAGATCACACGACAGGGTCGTCTGCTGATAGGTCAACTGAGGGATCTTCTTCATCAGCAAGAAGACTGACGTTCGTATCTGGCAGCGGCTTCTACGCTAACGAGCCGTGGCCAATTCTATACAGGGAAGCCGCAGCAAGACTATCTGGCTCCATAGTCCCCCCTCTTCCGCTTAGGTTTAAGGTGACTAGAGGCGATGTTAGCACATCAGCAGGGTTTAGAGGTATGAGCGGTGATGATGAGAGGGTTGATGGAAGATTTTACTGGGGATGCAAGTTTACAAGACTCCCGAGAACAGCTTCCCTAGCCAACTCAGTTCTAAATCCAAACGTCTCTTCAGAGATAAATCCTTTAATTAGATCATACACAAAGCTTCTTGGAATTCAAAAGCTTGATCAGGCTGTAACTGGTGCCGGTGCAGATCAATTTAATGATAATAAATTTACACTTGCAAGGGTTGCTCTTCCAAATAAAATTGAGAATGATACCTCTGGAAATCCAAGTCTTGATCAGACAGCAAATTCAACTCTTACGGGATCAGCCAAAGAGCATATAGTAGATACAGCCTACATAAGGGATGCAGATCCAAATGCTTCAAATTACACAGTCGTAGATCCTGAAAGCGGCGGATCAAGAATGACGTTAGCATCGCTCTTTGCTTTGACGTCATCAGTCTACTTTAATAGATTTTCCACTTATGCTAAGTTTACAAACCTAATGTATGGTGGATTTGACGGTGTCAATATTCTAAACAAAGACATGGCTAGGATGAATGATAAGTCTACATCTTCAGACACCGGAGGACTTGCTGCAAATTCACAGCCTGATATTGGTCTTAATATCACTGCTGGCACAGGGAATGATTTTGGAACTGGAAAGCTAAACTCAAATGTTGCATCATATAGAACAGCTGGAACTATCATAACAGATCCAATGGTCTCAAGAGTCAACATCATAACAATACCTGGAATAAGAGATGGAGCAATTACAGATTTTGTATTTGAAAAACTATCTGCATATTCAAAAGGATTTTATGTAGTTGACATACCATCATATGATGCTGACGGAGTTAGGCTCTTCGGAGACAGCGTGTCTGTATCTCCTGATGTCGGTCAGACATATGAGCAATTTGACTCAAGAGCAATCGATAACAACTTCTCAGCGGCATATTTTCCAGATGTGACAATAGAAGATCCAATAAACAATTCTAGGGTTCAAGTTCCAGCATCAATTGCTGTTATCGGTGCTTTGGCATATAATGATAGTGTTGCATATCCCTGGTTCGCACCTGCTGGATTTAACAGGGCAGCTCTAGACTTTGTAACAAATGTTAAGGTGAGGCTCAATCAGCAAGATAGAGATGATCTTTATGAGGCGAGAATAAACCCAATAGCAACATTCCCAAGAGCAGGATTTGTAATATTTGGACAGAAGACGCTTCAGCTATCAAGAAGCGCACTCGACAGGGTGAATGTTAGAAGAATGCTTCTTGAGATTAAGAGGCTCATTGTGAATGTCGCAAATAAGGTAGTATTTGAGCAAAATACACCACAAACAAGAGCAAGATTTGTTTCACAAGTGACACCACTTCTTGCAACTGTTCAGGCACAACAAGGCGTTGATCAATTTAAGGTCGTAATGGATTCAAGCAATAACACACAAGCGGACATTGAAAGCAATGTCTTAAACGGAAGAATAGTAGTTGTTCCGACACGTGCTGTTGAGTTTGTTGCAATAGACTTTATAATAACAAATGCTGGCGTTAGCTTTGAATAGAGAATAGTTATAAACGTGAACTGGAGATCATCGATAAATGGCTGAAATAATTTATAGTAGCGCAGGCGTTTACACAAATGAGATTGATCTATCTCAACCAACACCTACGACACCAACAGGGACACCAGCAGGTGTTATTGGCACAGCAGATAGAGGTCCAGCATTTGTTCCTCTAACAGTTGGAAATTATCAATCTTTTGTGGCATCATTTGGACATGCAGATGGTTCAAAATTTGGACCGCTAGCAGTTAATCAATTTCTTAAGAATGCACAGGCTTTGACATATGTTAGGGTTCTTGGTATCGGAGATGGAAAACAGAGAAGCTCTTCAACTGGACAGGTGACGTGGTCTGGGTTTGTTGTAGGAGATCAACAGGTTAAGGACAACGGAATAGTTGGCACGAATCCATACGGAACAGTGGGCGGCGGCCCTCTTGGAAGAACTCACTTTCTCGGCTGCTTCATGTCAGAGAGTGCTGGAAGCACAATATTCAGTGAGGCTGGAATCCTGCCTCCAGGCGCAGACAGAGCTGTTCCGATCATTCGCGGAGTTTTAATGGCTCCCTCTGGTGTCATTCCGATGCTATCTGGAAACTGGATCGCACAAGGGTCTGCATCTCCGAGTAATACTGACCATTTTGCTATGAGCAGCTCTGCTGGGGGTTTTCAAAATGTCCAGGGTGGTGTAACTGGCTCTGTTGATCTTGCAACACAGCAGTTTGTTCTATTACTAAATGGTCACAAATCAACGGGAGAGTTTTCAAACGTCTTAACATGCTCATTTGAGACAACAACTGGTCAGTATTTTGCAAATGTTCTTAATACAGATCCTCTTAAGATTCAAGAGGCTGGTCATCTTCTCTATTCACATTATGACATAGACACAAGTCTAGCTGTTGTCACTGGGTCTGGACTGTTAACAGCATCTGTGGTCTTCAGTAAGGGAAGGGCAGGAACTCACGAGCCGGCAGCTTTCCTGACAACGTCTTCCATAGGCAGAGACACCTCAGACAGCTATGTTCCAAATTATGAGAACTTTAGAGATAGATTTACGTCACCAGCGACACCATATTTCACATCTCAGGTGTTTGGAGCTTCACCCTATAATCTATTTAGAGTTTATTCAGTTGACGATGGAGCATACGCAAATACGCTATTTAAGATCACAATATCTAATATAAAGCCTGCAACAACAGCTGACGGATACGGAACATTCTCTCTAGTGGTTAGAGATTTCAATGATAACGATTACGAAAAGATTCCTCTTGAGAGTTACAACGGTCTATCTCTAGATCCAGAGAGCGATAGATACATTGGAAGAATGATAGGTGATCAAAGGGCTTATTTTGATTTTGATCAGGCTTCTTCAGCTCAAAAACTTGTTCTTGCCGGAGACTATCCTGTTAGGTCAAACTATATCAGAGTAGAGCTAAGCGATCAACTAAAGAATGGAAATGTTCCCAACACAGCTTTGCCGGTCGGATTTAGAGGAGTAAATCACCTGGTGACATCTGGATCATATCCTCTTACAAGCCCATACTCTGGAAAATACCACACTGGCAGCGGGACCGCTGCCGATGACCATGAATGGTTCCTTTTGGAGGGATTTAGAGATAATGTACTTAAACGTGCAGTGCAGCCTCCAATAACGTTTAGAAGAAGTGTTGCAGTTGGCGAGGGAATTAACAAGAGGTCAAAGGCAAACCTCGCCTGGGGTGTTCAGTTTGAGACAATCACTAGTCTTGCAACTCCAAACGCTCTCAAGCCAAATGATCCAACAGTGAGGAGCTGGGCTAAATTCTTCCCAAGCTTCCACCCTACAAGCTTTAATTTCTCGGTTGGGAATAATGCTGGCACTTCTGACTCGCAGGGGACAGTTCTCGATTGTGACGCTTTCAATAATAATATTTTCTCACTTGAGAGAGTTAAGGTTAGAACAGGCTCTGTTACGTATGGCGGTGTGACTGTTGCAGATATAGATCACTGGGCATCAGCATCGTATGTAAGGAATGGAGTTATATCTGCAGATGCAGCTCTAAAGACTAGAGCATTTAAGGTTGATGATCTCAAGGCTCAGGGAAATAGAGCATATCTAACATTCACAACAATAGCACAGGGCGGATTTAACGGATTAAACGTATTCGATAAAGATAAGTCTGAACTTCTCAACGCCTCTGCTAAGAGAGAGATGGATGACATCACTGCGCAGGGAGGGACCAGCGGTCCCACAGTTTCAGCATATAGAAAGGCAGTTGACATCATGGGGACAAAGTCAGAGGTTGAGATAAACCTTCTAGCAATTCCCGGATTGAGACATACCTCTGTAACAAACTATACGATAGATGCTGTTGAGAGTAGATTTGACTCGATGTATATTATGGACATCGAAGAGAGAGATGAACTTGACTCTGTTGTTACATCATCTGTCGGCGCAAAGGTTAACGTGACTAACACAGTTAATGCATTCCTCGGAAGAGCTCTTAACACCTCATTTGCAGGTGCCTACTTCCCAGATGTAATCATTCAGGAGCCGACAAATTTCACAAACGTAAAGGTGCCGCCATCAACAGTGGTTCTCGGTGCATTCTCACAAAATGATGCAGTGGGATATCCATGGTTTGCACCTGCAGGATTCTCCAGAGGATCACTCTCTGATGTGCAACAAACATCTCTCATGTTTAATAAGACAAACCTTGATGACATATATGATGCTGACATCAATCCAATAACAGAGCCTGTCCCAGGTGCTGGTATAATGGTGTGGGGACAGAAGACGCTGCTATCTAATGCATCAGCTCTTGACAGGGTTAACGTTAGAAGGCTTCTCATCTACATTAGAAGAAGGGTTAGAGATGTCGCAAGGCAAATGCTATTTGAGCCCAATAGACAGGAGACTTTAGATAAGTTTACATCACTTGTCCAGCCAATACTCCAGACCATTCAAGAGAGATCTGGTGTTGATAGATACAGGGTTATCATCGATTCAACTACAACAACACAGACAGACGTAGAGAATAACACGCTAAGAGGAAAGATATTCATTCAGCCCACAAGGACTGCAGAGTTTGTTGCTCTTGACTTCGTTGTTACAAATGCTGGAGATGGATTTGCAAATGCTTGATACAAAAAATTCGCCAGCAGCATATTTAATCTTAGGAGAAATTTAAATGGCTACAACACTTTCAGTCACAGACATGCTTCCAAACAAATTTGAGCCCAAAAGAAAATTTAGATGGGTCTTTGCACTGGAGGGTGTTGACTCATTCTTGATGAAGACGGCTAATAGGCCAAGTATAACAATTGATGAGAAGGAGATTCCATTCATCAATGCAAAGAGATATGTCGCCGGAAGGCTCACATTCGGAGATTTAGCTTTGACTCTGTATGATCCCATAGCACCCTCTGGTGCTCAACAGGTTATGGAGTGGATTAGAACTCACTACGAGTCAGTCTCAGGTCGAGCAGGCTACGCTGACTTTTATAAGAGAGACATACAGGTTAAGCTTCTTGATCCTATCGGAACTGTTGTTGAACTTTGGGATATAAAGGGAGCATTTATAAAGACTGCTAACTTTAATGATCTCACATATGATGATAATAATGCTCCAGTCGAGATAGCGTTAACTCTAAGATATGACAACGCAGTTCTGCAGTACTGATATCAGTTTTTATTAAATAATCAGGCAAGCGATTTATGTCGCTTGTCTTTTTTTGTTAACATTGTTTCTATATGGTGTTATCATTATTATAATAATTCTGGAGTGAATTTTGTCTAATATTCATGGTGAAATACCTTCCCAAAATATTATGAAAGATGAGTTTGGGTGGGAGATTCCTATTGAGATGGTACCAGTACCGTCAGAGGGAAAGGTCTACCCAGAGGGTACATCTCTTCACAATAGAAAGACTATAAAGATAAAAGCTATGACAGCTAGAGAGGAAGACATACTCTCTTCTGCAGCGCTTATAAAAGAGGGAACTGTTGTAACGCACCTCATTGAGTCGTGTATACTTGATAAATCTATTGATGTAAAAGATATGCTGTTAGGTGATAGAAATGCTTTGATGGTGTCTGTAAGAATCACTGGATACGGATCAAACTATTCAGCGAGTGCTGTGTGCCCAGGATGCGCAACAAGAAATACATATGAATTCAATCTTTCAGATCTTGAGATAAAAACTTTGGATCTCGACCCTGTAAGACAAGGGGAAAATATATTTTCATACAAGCTTCCGATTACGAAGAAGGATGTTCACTTTAAATTTATGACCGGTAGAGATGAGCACGATAGAAACACAATTCTTGAAAGAAAGAAAAAGGCACTTCCAGGAATAAGAGTTGAAGATAACGTTACGTCAAGGTTGGATCAAGTAATAGTCTCAATAGATGGAAAGACAGATAAGAATAAGATATCTCAATTCATTAGAAATATGCCTGCTCTTGACTCAAGAAATCTTAGAAATTATATTAATGATCATGAGCCTGGAATTGACATGTCGACATGGATAAAGTGTTTAAGCTGCGGCGAATCTTCAAGTATATCTCTCCCAATGGGAACCAATTTTTTTTGGCCAAGCTAGCATTGATAAAGAGCGCTTCTTAGAGGAGTCTTTTCTTCTTCAGTATCACCTAAAGATGTCATATAGTGACACAAGGTCGATGCCAATACAGTATAGAAAGTGGTTTCTTAATAGACTGGCAGATGAGTTTAAGTCTGCTGACAAAAAGAGACAGGAGTCACGTGATAGGTCTGGCCCTAGAGAGTTACCAGTCAAAGAGATGATGGAGAATATGCACAATGCCTCTATATCTACAAAGTATTCTGAGCCCAAGAAGTTTAAGTGAACCCTGTTCTTGTGAATAGTTATATCTGAGGGTGAATTTCAATGGCAAATGGCGACACTGAAGGCCTATCTCAACAGAGACAGATAATTGCTGATATCAATAAGCTATATGCTCAGATAAATGAAAGTCTCATACAGCAGCTTGTAAATCAGGAGAGCATAGCTGCTCAGGCTGCGGGCGAAGGAGCAGCCACGCAAGAGGAGATACGGAATAGGCTTGCTGATCTTAGATCTGATTTAGGCTCAACTGAGGCAGCTGCAGTTGCGGCTGGCGGCGCAGTCACAGGAGTAGGAACTGCTGCTACAGCATCTGCCGCAGCGACTACTGCTGCCGCCGAAGAAGGTGTGGGGTCTATGACGTCACTTGGTGACGTGGCTGCTGGCATCACTAGAGGTGTGCAGGCACTTGGAAATACGTGGGATGAGACTTCCAAGACGATAGCAACAAATGCAGCTGGAACTCTAAGGCCAGAGTTTGTAAGAATACAGGAGGCTTATGGCGGATTAACGCTAGGTGCGATGAACTCTGCTGACGGGACCATAGAAGCTGGAAACGCCATGGCAGGAGCCATGCAAAAGGTCGCAATTGCTATCAACACGGCACAATACAGTTTTGCCACGTTTGGAGAGGGCGGAAGAACTGCAACCCTACCGCTTCAGGCCGCGCTTGGAGAGACATCCGAGATAATGGAAGTTTTCAATGAGATGGCCATTAACCAAGGCCTGATCAATGGAATGTCCATGGCTGAGCTTGCGATGTCCTCTGCCGGTGAAGAGTCAATAAAGCAGATGAGAATGGTTCAGCTTGGTCTTGGTCTAACAATGGACGAGACATCCACGTTCGTTCAAAGGCAGATAAGCTTAACTGGAAAAGCTGGTACTGACATGCTCACAGAGGCAGCAATGTCTGCAAAGGCTGTTGCGAAGACTGTTGGATCATCTGCAAAGCTTATCGGTAAAAGCATGCAGGAGATCATAGCTGATACGGAGCACTTTGGAAATGTCACAGTTGACGAGGCAGCAAGGATAAGTGGAACTCTGGCACAGCTTGGCATAGACTACAAGGATCTCGGAGGCATGATTAATAAGTACATGTCATTTGAGGGAGCAGTTGACAGCATATCAGCGCTCACATCCGTGTTTGGAGTCCAGCTAGACTCCATGGAGATGATGAGGCTCGCTAACGAGGATCAAGAGGGATTCCTTAGAAAGATGCGTGAATCGTTTATCATGACTGGAAAATCTGTTGACGACATGAATCTTGCAGAGAAGAGACTAATAAAATCCCAGCTAGGGCTTCAGGATATTGAGTCTGTTGAGAGACTTCTCGACCCTGGTAGAGCACTGACGTCTATAGAGGAGCTCACAGCTGCAACTGATGAGATGGCACCTGAGGAAGCTGCTGATAGAACCATGGCGATAATGCAGGATCTCGGTGATGAGATACTCTCCATGGCAGATCTCACCAAGTACTCAACCGACGCGATGGCGACATTCTTTCAGGAGGGATTGATAGCACCTCTTCACGAGGCTAGAATCGCTGCTGAGCAGACAATGGCGGCAACGGCTGGAAAAGGCATGGCTGTTACTGGCCCCGCCATGGAGGGTGCTCAAGCTGGAGCCACTGAGATCCAAGAGATGTTTGCCTCAACAGTTGGTCCAGCAAAGGCAGCTATGACTGAGCTGGCAGAATCTATGAAGGCGGCATTTCTAGAGGTGAAGCAGGTTCTTTGTGATACTGAATTGATTAATTGTAGTCCAAGTGTTTGGGATAAGACCTTTAGAGACAATGCCCCTGAAGCCATCGATGCTACAACTGATGCTCTGCTCTCTATGACAGATGAGGCGAAGTCGGCGTTTGACGGTCTCACACAGGGGCCGATGGATGACTTTTTGACAGCGCTGGGGGATGGAATACCAGAGTCGATGTCTATTGCTCAGAGCGAGATGGATAAGTTCGCCACCATGTCACAGGCTGATCTTAAGGCTCTGATGAAAGATGCTGACGGTGCTGGCGCAAGGCTTGCACAACAGATAGGGTTCCTCCAGGAGCGCGGCGGCGAGCTAACAGAGGAGGGGCAGAGAGCGCTGGCAGAGCAGCTTCAGCTGGGAGATGACTGGAAGGACAAGATGGAGATTATCATGAGCTCTCAGGCAGATGAGGCAGGAGCAGCTCAGGCGAAGCAGGGAGACGCAGTCACAGACATGATTGAGTCGTATAAAGATATGGGGATGACACTAGAGAAGATGGGCGGAGTTGAGGGAGACTGGGCAAAGGCATATCAGGCTGAATATGGACTCAGCGATGAAGATCTCGTGGCAGCATTTGCTGGAGGGGAAGATGCCCAAGATGTCGGATCGATTGTTAGGGAGGCGCTCGATAGAGGAAATATAGAGGCAAGAGAGGAGCGTGCTGAAGGGGTTGCTGCCACCACTCGTGCACGCGAGGAGTATGAAGCCAGCAGGGGAGAAGGTCGTGGCGGCGGAAGAGGGCAGGCAGCTCAAACAAGAGACACCAGCGCAAATACAGCTGCCATATCAGCTCTCACAAGAGAGGTATCTGCATTACAGCAATCTATGACAAACAGGCCTATAGTTATAAATCTCGGCGGTCAGGCAATAACAGACTACATTATTGAGCATCCCGACGGTAGAACATCGTCTGTTGGAAACACCATCGCGCTTGAGACAAGTAGAACATAATCTAAGGAGAAGACACTGTGTCACTAACAGATAAGATATTAAGCGACAGGATATATAAAAGTTTAACTGAGAGCATATCTGAGAGTGAGAGAGAAGAGCTTGAGAAAAGCATAAGAGAGATGCTATCTTCAGCAGAGGAGTTCTACTATAAGATACTTGATATTGGATCTACAGAGGAGGGCATTGAGAAGCTTGCTAATGCAATAAAGCCAGTCATAGCTCCGATGGATGTGGACGATGTCGAGAAATAAATTAAAAGATTTTCTTAGTCAGAATTACGGAGCGAATGCTCCCAACATGATCTCAATGGTCTCAGACACTGAGGATAGTGGAAGAGTAGATAAACTTGATTACGGAGATGATCTTGGTGTTGAGCCAGGAACAGGCGCTGAGCTGTTATCTCTTCAAAATCCTGAGGAGCCCACTGGACTCTTAGGAGACTTTGTAAAGTATATTGTAGATCTTTCAAATCACAATCACCCTGGAAATCAATTTATACTAGAGGGCGGAAACATCTTGTCAGTTCCAACTGATAGGGGAGATTCACTTGACGTCTCATATGAGGGAGTTGTCAAAACTTATGTTGAGGCAGTAGATGGTGTTCTTGGGCAGAAGGAGAAAAGTACTCTTGGAAGTGTAATGTCATCATACTCGCAAAGTGGTTATCTAGAGGGACTAAATCTTCCAGACCTAAAGACAGGATATGGTGAAGTTCCATTTGGAGACGACGTCCCAGATGAAGCAGTGTATGAGATGAACGGTAACACAATGTTATCGACTATAGCTGGAGACGAATTTAGTAACACAGACAACCTTGGAAGAAAAAACAAGCCAGAGTCTGTCATTGAAGAGTCAGTTGAGAATATGCTTGTTGCAAATAGTAGATTTAGAGGAGTGTCTGGTGATAGGTTTAGTTCATTCATAGATCCAGATGCAAAATTCTCATCTGAGTTTGAAGATGCAGATACTAGCTCAACATCCTCAGGAACATTAACGTCTCAAAATCTATTTGGAGAGTATGTTAGAGATCCAGGAAACGTCGGTTCAGATGCAAATAGCATGGCTATTGATCAGCTAAAGACAGTGGCAGCATCACTCATGTTGAAGGCAGCTGGCTGGGACTCATCTGACACACCTGGAAATAGCATGGATCCCAGTGAGTTTTCACCGAGCGAAGACTCTGTTCCAGCACACATGTGGAAAGTTGAAGTTGATGATCTTAGAGCTAGAGAAGCATATGGTGCTCCACAGACTGACTCTGGTGACTCTCCAAGGGCTGGAAGGGGAGATGCTATATCTTATCCGGGAGGATCCTCATATGGGTCTATGAATACGCCCGATACTCCGTTCTCTGACGGTAGTTCACAAGCTGTAATGGTTGCCCACGCTGCAGCTGCAATTATTGCGATGCTTGAGATATCTCTTGAGACATTTAACGTTGTTACAGATAGTGGAACATTTGATTTAGCTAAGGGGCCGTACAATGCTGGGCACGCTAGAATTATAGGGAGAACAACAACGTTTGAGACATTTAGAAATCTTGTTTTAGTTCCAACAGAGCATGCATATAGTGACTGTGTTGTGCAAGGATTCCTTGTGATGTTCAATAGAGACATAGAGTACACAGGTGACGATGATCCTGGATCAGAAGGAAAAGATGCAGCAGGGTACAAAGGCGTTCAAGAGTCTCCTGGTTTCTGGCTAGCTGTATGTAGAAAGATAATTAGGGCGTTTACAGATTTTAGCGTGTCTGTCTCTGAGGACGCTCAAAGCTATGTCTCTGTCGCTAGCGAGGATATGTGGACAAACCTGTTTGATATTATAGCAGGAAATGGAATAGTTAGGATGCTTAATGTTGCTGCACAGATAGGTGATAGATATCTCGTATCAAACGGCGGAAAGATATCTACGTCTGAGACGTCAAATGTGTCAACTTGGAATGTAGATGCTCTTCCAGATGGACCTGCTACACGTATATCAAAGAGCAGATCACAAAGTGGCCAGACAGCCTTGTCCTTAGCGTGGCGAGGAAGCACAGCTCCGTCAATATTTTCAATTCCAAAGAATGTCATATTTGCCGCTTTTGAAATGGGAACACTTGGATATGGTGCAAATCCAGCCAAGGGCATGCTAGGGTCTCAGCTAATTGAGAAAACATATGTTGATGTCTGGTCTGGTGCAGATGCTGAGGAGAATGTATTTGGAATATCAAATGCTCCAAGAATACCAACTGCACTTATAGAGCAAATTGAGAATAAGTTTGATGCAGAGTATGTACCATTTTATTTTCACGACATTAGAACAAATGAGATTGTTGGATTTCACGCATTCATAGACCAGCTCACAGATAGATACTCTCCCAATTACACTTCTGTGTCAGGATATGGTAGAATAGATGCTGTTAAGATATACAAGGACACAAGAAGGGCACTTAACTTTTCCTTCTACGCTGTAGCCACGTCGAAAGAGGATTTTGACGAGATGTGGTTTAAGATCAATAAGCTTACTACCATGGTGTATCCCTCATGGACCGCTGGCTCAACACTTAGCGCAAATGAGGGAAAGTCAATATTTAAACAGCCATTTAGCCAGGTTCTTGGATCATCACCTCTTATACGATTAAGAATTGGTGACGTCATTAAGAGTAACTACTCAAGATTTAACCTTGCAAGGATATTTGGAATAGGAGAGGATGGAATAGTTCCAGAGGCACCAGAGGGTGCATGGACCGGGGCACAGGCATTGACTGCAAATGAATTCACAAGAACGCTAACAGGTATTCAGTTTGAGACTGTGTTTGCTGCTCTTTATGGATCACCAGTTAGCTTCTTGTCACTTTTGGGAGATACTGAGTCTGGGCTTATGAGAACTCTTACCTCTCTAATGACGAATACTCTTGGATTTACAAATCCGCTTGGAGTCGGATTTATTATGAAACAGCTTCTTAGCCCTGACGTCGTCGGGAATGCAATACCGAGTAGTAAAACTCTTATGGGATCCATGGAGGCTAAAGCTGGCAGGCTTAAAGGAGACACAAGCGGCGGTGATCTTTGGGGCTATAAGGAGGGAAATTATCCCTACCTAAAGGCATCTGTTGATAGTGGGTATATCTCAACAAGCGGAAAGAGAGTAAGGACTATCAGGCCCGTTAGGGTAAAGGTGACTGGAAGAGAGACCGTTACACTTCCTGAGTTTTCTGATAGAAAAGCTAGTCCAAAGTACAAGACATATTACACAGTTGAGATTGCTGATCCAAATGTAGACTTAGGAAGCCTGAGTGAACTTAGGGTGACACATGAGGATCTTTCACCAAACTATAATATGCTTTTCAACGTTAACGTTCTTCCTGCACTTTCAATCACTGCTGCAGCTGGGGCGCTTGTACAGACACTCGCACAAGAGGCAGCAACTTACTCGGGAATACCAGCTGATATCATATCTGGTCTAATATCAACATCAGATGCTGCTGCATTTATGAGTCCTGATTCTAATCCGATAACAAAAGCTTTTGAAAATGCAGGCGGAAGAGGACTAGCAGGTGTTATTACTAGCTTAAACTATGACTGGCTTGACTCTCAAAATCCATGGGAGACAGATTGGAACTCTAGGGCACCAATGTGGTTTAAGGTGAGCATGGGCTTTGATGTCATCCACGACATCCCGCCAGGTCTTGATCATAACGGCTTTAATAGAGCACCCCTCTACAATGTTGGAGATATCATGCAGCATGTTGCAGGTGATCCATATCCGGATAACGGTCAGGGATCAAGGAATGCATTCACAGCAGCAGGAAGATTAGGTGCGGCACCAGAGGAAAATTCCAATGTGTCAGGCGATGACGCAAAGAAATCATTTAAGAGCTAAGGAGTAGAACATTATGGGTTTAAGCAGATATTCATTTTCATCAAAGACAAGCAAAGGAGGAATAGCGACATCAAAAGTTAGCTGGAGAATCTTTAAGGCGATTGAGAATGGTAGCTTGCCATTTAGCTCTAGAACAATAAAGGGCAATGAGAGACTTGATCACATAGCAGCGAAGGCGTATGGATCGTCAAACATGTGGTGGGTAATAGCAGCTGCTTCTGGAATAGGGTGGGGATTGCAGGTGCCACCGGGAACGATAATTAGGGTTCCGAAGAGTATCTCTGCAGTTATGAATCTGGTGAGATAGTGACCACTGATATAGAAAATGTAACACTGCTTGACACAGCTGTGACAGCTTTAAAGAAGTATTACAAGGCTGGAGAGTCAGAAGATATGTCTTTTGTAATGGGAGCACATAAAACTGGCAACGATGCAATAGATGCTTTTACAGTAAAGTTGCAGGAAAAGGGTCTTTGGGAGGAGATGGTTGTTTCCGCACTTCCTACTGAGCATGTGAGAAAGCTAAATTCACTACTATTAGACAACACTGAGGGAGCCTATTTTGTCAGAGATCTCGTCACAAGCGACGAGACATTGCCAAAGCTTGAAAGCTTTGTGTCTGCCATAAATGAGATAGACGTCCCGTCGTATATCGACGCAATAGAGTCAAAGGATATCATTCAGATAGTATATGAGGCTGGACTAGCAGATAGTGTTGAGTTCTATGATAAGATAAACTCTGTTAGCTCATTTATAAATCAGGTACCGCCAGAGGTGGCTGGAGAGACTAGCTCAGTATTGCTCGATAACACGTATTTCTCTGTAAATGCTGAGGAGTCTCACCGTATAAATAGCCCAGGTCTCGCTGCATTTGTTCTTCCAAATAACAAGTTTTCTATTGCCACAAGAAATACTGATGCTGTCGCTTTATTTTTAAATGCAATTCCGACAATTGAGATGTCTAGATGTACTCCGTTCATAGATATAAAGTTTATCTCTAGTGTAGATCCTACAATTGAGCAAGAGAGAAAGGAGATGTCAATACTCAACTTTCTACGGTCTAATAATGAGGACGACGACGGCATAAGGCTCGGTGAGATTGGAACAGTGTACTCAGAGTATGCAGATGAGACAATTAACACAACTGACGAGCAGTTTGTTAATATAAGCGCTGCCGGAATGGAGCTATTCACGTCACCTCAGACTATGATAAACCCGACAGGCGGGGGATTTGATAAGATGGCCCCCTTCATGACTATGGATCAGCTTACAATAGATGTCGCTGGGCTGGGACAAGCACTTTTGTCAAACAAGGTGGGCCAGCTTACATTTACGCTTCATGATAGGTCAAGGCTTGCAGAGATAGCACCGCTTGTTGCCCCTGAGAGATTTGGATCTACGTATCTCGCGATAGAGTATGGGTGGTCTCACCCGCAGGGGGCAGATCCAGACGTAAATCCCTTTGGGTATCTCGTTAACTCGATGAGATCTAGGGGAAACTTCACTGTCGCTGCGACAAACTTCACTATTGGCGACGACGGCCAGGTGAAGCTAACGATGCGTCTTGTGAGCAGGCCTGTGCAGGATGTGAGAATGTTCCCTGTTACGTGCGGAACATACGTGCCGATAGCTCCCATAAGAAGTCTCATTGACTCACTTGTTGCAAAGCAAGCTAGCTGGAACGCTAATGTCGGCTGGCGCAATGATCTATATGAAAGCCTCGGCATGAGCAAGGTTTACCCTGAGATAGACCTACTCACAGAGGATCCGATAGCCGCAGGCTCAATGATTCCTCGAGGAGTGTTCAAGAGCGTCTTGGCAGCGATGGATAAGTCTGGGGGTCTCACTGCAGATGAGTTTATAGGAGAGCTTGCCGGCCTCAACAAGGAGACTCTAATAGGGGCAAATGACGCATCGCTTGTCAAGGAGGTTCTCAATAAGCAGATGAGACTTCTTAAGAAGGTGGATAATCCGCTCGCTAGCAGTGACCCATCAGTCGTGGATCCGTTCTTCCCGCAGGCTTTTCACTCAACACAGACGTCGTCATTTGAATTTAAATATGAGGATGCAAGTCCAAAAATTGCTCCGTCAACTGAGACAGAAGGGTGGTCAACACCTGCAGACCCTGGAACGTTTGTCTCGCTTGGGAAGATATTTATGGAGTTTGTTGGGGGACCATTAGCTGCGTCAGGAAAGTATGACGAGGTTCAGATGTTTTTCTACAGGTTTAATGCGAAGTCTGGCGCAGCGAGGCTGTATGACTCCATAGCTAGCTTTGTTGTGAATGCTGCTGAGTTTGAAGTTAGGCTTCTAATGACGCTAATGAATGGAAATACATCTCTTAGTGTCAATAGATTTGTTGAGCTATTTAATAGCAAGTTCATATCAAGGGTTGATGATCCAAACTATGGTATCTCGCAGATAAGAGGGGCTATTGACACAGCAACTTCTGATGCGACAGAGGATGCAGCCACAGCTGAAGATATCAAGATTCTAAATGAGAGAGTTGCCGAGGCGATGAAGGTCATCTACATGGAGGGGGGAGGAGAGCCATCATTTGTTCCCCCAAGACTGTCAATGTATCTTGAGGATGTCCCAAGAATAGTCCCTGCAAATGAAGGCTCTGAGACAGAGCCGCCCGTTCCTCGTCATGTCGATAGGTCTCAAACAGTACTTAGGGTTCACATCTACGACGCAAAAGCCACGCCATATGATGATGAGGAGTTCATACTTAGGGCGGGAGGTTCAGGAAACATAAGTGTTAGGGTGACAGGTGAGTCTCCCATAGCTAGACCGTTTAGACCGATGGGAATCAATCACGTATTCTCAGCTGTTGTTGATAATGAGCTCTTAGTGAAGACAGGAGCATCAGAGGAGGGGGACCTTGAGACGTACACCTCAGCAGTCTCGAATGATGTTCTAAAAGGGTTTATAAAGCAGACTGTTCCAAGTCTAACACTTGGGTACGCATTCTCAGGAATAAAGACATTCAACATGTCTGCTAACACGCAGGGCACTATTCAAGACACACTTATGCTTAATGCTATGGATGAGGATCACACAGTTGGAGACACGACTGGAAATAAGAGAACATCAGGTATAGATCCAATCACTGTGATACCAGCATCTGTGACCATGACAACACTGGGGTGCCCATTGATAGAGTATGGAAGCACATTCTTTGTTGATCCTGGCACAGGAACAACTGCTGATAATTTTTACATCATAAACAAGATTAGCCACACCCTATCTGCAGGAAGATTTGACACATCGCTTGGTCTAGGTTTCGCCTCAAGCGGAACAATTAAAAATCTAAGAGCACGGCTAGCTGCAAATGAGGTACCAGAGGAGGGCTAGCTAATACACGTTAAAAGCGTGCTGTATGATTTACACATGCAGATAGCAATACACGGCCACCATCTTGGGACACAGCATCATCTTCTCTACAATGGAGATAGCTTCTCGTGGATAGGAGATATACCTGATGGGGCACATGTTTTTGGATCGCCTGATGGGTTTGACATAAGAGAGGCGATCTCTGTGTCAGGTGATGATATACATACATTTGAAGACACTCCTCACGCCAGGGCTATACGATCTATTGTTGGAGATGATGTTAGTGTTCCGTGGTTTCACGTCATGCCAAGCGCAGCATTTAAGAGACTTCTATCCGGGCTTCTAGATGATCTCTGGATGTTTGTGTCTGAAAACATGGGTGGATACTATATTGAGACGCTGGGGGCCAACAGGCAGCTTCTGGATAGGCTCCAACGGCCTCTGGTGGACGTACCTCTGCTTAAAGATTTAATAAAAGCGTCAACATCATCAAAAGCCTACGACATTGTTAAATTTTTACCCAAGTGTGATGATCATGCAGCACCTAAGACTGTCTATAATCTTGGAGGATCAATCACTGGAAGGCTGACTGTGTCATCTGGTCCGAATATACTTACTCTTAAAAGATCTCACAGAAAGATACTAAAATCTAGGTATGATAATGGAAATATAGTTCAGGCTGATATATCATCTCTAGAGCCTAGAATTGCTTTGGCTGTTGCTGGAAAGGATTCGCCTGATGACATCTATAGTCATGTCGGTGAGAAGATTTTTAAGGGAGAGCTATCACGATCACAGGCGAAACAGTCTATATTGACTTGCATTTATGGAGGAAGCTCATGGACCCTTGGCAAGAGTCTATCTAAAGATGCTAATCCTGAAAAGGTGCTAAGAGAGATTAAGAGATACTTTGAGATTGATGGATTAAATAAAATGCTTGAGAGAGAGATAGTAGATAAGGGATTTATAACGAACCTATACGGGAGACGAATAAAATCTGGAGAGTCACCGGTTAATCACTTTTTACAGTCAACCGGTGTTGACGTATCTCTAGATGTTTTTAGATCCCTCCTTGCTGCCCTAGATGACTCTTGTGAGGAATATGTCCCACTATATGTGATTCACGATGCCATAGTTCTAGATGTGTCTCAGAGCGCTCTAGATGCACTTAGAGATATAGTGAAGAAAAGTTTTAAAGCTGATAAGGTTGAGTGTAAATTTCCTCTGAAAGTTGATATAATAAGCTAAGGAGAATAGCAATGAGTGACGAAGTAGACAATATTCAAAAGAACTGGGAAACATATGAGAAGCTTCTAAGGAGATTGTCAGATAGCAATATAAATAATCTTCTAGAAGATCTTGGAGAACGACTTTGTACGTGTCCAGCTAGCTCTAGACTAAGTGAATTTAACTCTTCTGCTGGCGGGTTAATTGAGCATTCACTTAGTGTAACCTCAGCGATGAGGGATTTATCATCCACGGCTAAGCTTGGAGTTCCTACTGCTTCAATTATCAAGGTGGGACTTCTTCATGATATTGGAAAGGTTGGAGATCTTGAGAATGATCTCTTTATAGACCAGGACTCAAGCTGGCACAGAGATAATTTAG
>Ga0209434_1000025_pt1 | contig 141197 bp, 148 predicted proteins | sample ETNvirnome_2_300_FD_184068 | JGI IMG/M metagenome (GOLD analysis project Ga0209434, IMG submission 184068) | Marine viral communities from the Pacific Ocean - ETNP_2_300 (SPAdes) (version 2) | ecosystem: Environmental > Aquatic > Marine > Oceanic | place: Pacific Ocean | collected 2013-06-22 | reverse complement strand
TCGAAAAGGGAGTAATCCGCATCGATGAAGATGAAGAATATTCTGAGGAAATATCCAAAGAACAACTCCCGAGTGCGGTTCGGAGTGCCATGGGATTGCCTTGGGATGCCGACATCTCTGGATGGCCCGAATTACCGAAGGGCCAGCCGCCGGCTGAAGGAAGTGACATTGAACCACCCGTCGATCCGCCCTATGAAGGAAAGAGGAAGTTAAACAAAAACTATCTATTCGAGGTGATCAACGAAGTCCTTCAAGAAGAGGAAGATGAAAGCTTTTCGGCCGAAGAAGCGAAACGAGTGGAGGAAATGATTCGCTCTAATGAACCCACGGTCTTTCTTCAAGGGTTAGAACTTCATTCTATGGGAAATTTAGGCCATCTTTCTGTCCCTTATGTCGTTGATAGTTATGTTCGAGAAGGCGGTCACTACGATTATATTTATATGGGCGTAGAAAATGAAGAAGAGGCATGGAGTCTCAAGGATTTTTTGCATCGCATGCGAACCGAATCTTGCACAAGACCCGCTCAAGATAAGCGTGGTGCAAAAATCTATGTTTATACCCTTCGACAGGCCGAGGCTATGGGACTGGAAATGAATCTCGAAGAAGGCAATTATGTTGTGGAGATATTGTTGGATATGCCTCCGTGCAATGAACCACCGGCGAGAAAGAAGTTTTGGGGATCTATAAAAGAAGATGACGAGGAAGAAGAATTTGATACAAGCATGATCGATGACCTCCTGAAATCGGATGATGAAGAATTCATTGACCAAGCTGCTGATTTGGTGGACACTCTTGAGGGGATAATTCCTGATGAAAAGTTTGAAAAGTATGTCTCCGCTATTGCTGATCATTATGTATACGGTAATAAGAACCTGAAAGCCATAGAGTGGTTAAGTCGTAATTATAATGTATCCATTGAAGACATTTCCGGACCCGACTATAAAGAAGAGTTGTTTGCTGTTACCCCCGAGAATCCCGAGAACCTGAAAGCTCTGCGAAATGACATGGATGTGTTCTGGCAATGGGATAATGCGATCGATGATAAAGAGAACAAAAGACTGATTGTGGGCGAATTAGCAACAACTTATCGCTCTTTTAATCATTTAATGGAGAAAAATTTTGGCGCCACGCCGCCGGCGGGGCAGTTACCAAGGGTCACATGGGGCGATAACCTCGAGGTTCCCGTGCAAAATGACTCAACCAACAACAATGTGGTAAGATTTATTGCGGGGGGAAATTATCGACCTCGCATCGAAATAGTGAACCCCGACGCTATGTCCGGGCGAAACCCGGAAGCAGCATGGTGGGCTTACAACATTCAAAGTCTATACACCGGCAAGTTGCAAATACGGGATCGGGCGACCAGTGGAGTTATTTCCCATACGTTTGGTGACGGCGAAGATGTTAATTATAGCATCGATGAAATGAAAGAGAAAATAAAAGAACTTACGGGGATTGACTTAAATGCGATTAACTGAGGAAATGCTTAAAGAACTTATTCTTGCCGAAATGACCCGGGACGAAATGCTTCAAAAAATGGGGGAAACTTGGGTTCAACTAGCTTTCAATGACGATGCCTCTTTTGTAATCCAAGCTGGAGAGATCTTGCTAATGTCAGAAGATGACCTAGAACCGAAACAATTCGAAACATTAAAAGAACTGGTGGCAAACGAGCTATTTAATCTCGACCGCATGGACGCTGCAGTGGAATTGATTCTTGATGGTATGGACGCTGAAGTTGTTTCATTTGAGGGTCTGGGTGCGGATCCTCAAGGTCGCTACGTGGAGACTGTCATGGTGAAGGGCGGTGATTTAAAGAAAATTTATTCAACTCTTGATCAACTGTTTACTAGAGATGATCTGGGTTGGGATAAGCTGGCCGATGCTATTTATGCTGGATTCATGGGACAGGAATTAGGGGATTTTCGTTACTCATGCCAAACCAAACTAGGAAATACTCCACCTATAGAGACCCCATTACTAGTCGGGAGCACAGGACACATCAGTGTGGGAATTCCCCTAAGCCACCCGGGGAAGAAAATAACATGGGAACAGGTCTTCAGTGGGCATTCGGTTCGCCAAGAAATTCTGCTGGGAGATGCTGATGTCACCGGCTATCTTATCACCTCGGTGGGCTGGAGAATGTGCAAGATTGTCAAACAAACTGAAATCGAGGGAGAAGGCCTTATGACTGATCAAACAGTGACAAATGATAGCGGGGAATATGAATTTCTATTTACCATTGATGAAATGAAAGCCAAGATTTTAGAGCTTACAGGAGTGGATCTAAATGAATTTAACCTTAAAAATTCTTAACAATCTTATCCTCGAAGTTCTCTCGCAAGATGAATTTGATACCGCAAAGGAACTTCTTAGTCATGAAGGTATGCTTTTGTATGCTCTCGAAGGTCTCTTTGGGGATTTAATGTATCCCGAAGAATTACCACCTCCCGGAGAGCCCGATGAACACGGGTTCATAGAGGATCCTGCTGCTTTTCACGTAGATGACACATTTGAAATTGAAGACTATGATTTTGGCGATTTTAAACTTTCCGAAGAGATTGGAGAGATTGGGGAGATGGCTATTCTTATTCCCAACGGCCCACGACTGCCAGAAATGGAAATTAAAGAAAGACTTCAAAAAGTTGGATTAGCCTATCAAACAAAAGACAAGTCCATAATTATTGGAAATGAGAAAGCCATAAAAATTCTTAAAACAATGGACTTAATGGTCAATGCGATTGGGGTAAAAATCCCTTCGGGTGCTGAGATACACCAGACGAAGTATAGATTTACGGTTGAGTGGGAAAAAGAAGTACCGCATCCAAATTGGCTGCAAAATCGCCGGCAGCCGGGGCTCGCTAGACAGAAATTATCAACCCGCACTTTGGGGGCTCACTATGTCATTTGGCATGATGAATTCTCCTTAGAACAGGGGTGGGATGATGTTAGTTTTCGATTAACTGATCAGGTGATTCACAGGGGATACACCCCGGGTAAGCCGCCCAATGAAATGAAAGGTGTGACGATAGACATATATGCCGAGGGTGATCCAATTGAGTGGGCATACACTTTTTACAATAAGACAAGAAGTCAAGTTTCTAATGAATCAAAAGAAAAGAAACAATTCTCCACCGTGGCAGAAGCAATTGAAGAAGCCAAGAAATATTTACCCGGAATTGAGGTGGTGTTAAATGAAACTAACTAAACAAATCTTAAATAAACTTATCCTCGAAGAAATAGATGAGGCTGAGAGTGTAGATTCTATTTATAATACCGAAGCCGAAGGATACGAAAACATCGTTGATCTCTTTAATCAAGCGATGAAACTGGAACGCGAGCAGGCTGTGGATTTAATTCGACTGGCGATGGATTTGGGGGCGTCTTTGGAACTCTTTGCCGATGCCGACGAGGTGTACAAAGTAACCTCGGTTCGAGCAGGTGGAACACAGGTTCTTGTTAGGATGCCTTCGGTCGAGGAGGGCAGGAAATTTCATGCTTTTCTTCAGTCAATGCCAGGATGGATTGAGTCATCATGGACCAAACGGGACATCGGAGGCGGCAAGGGCTTTACTCAGATTGCCACCACGGGTTTTGTTCTTTTTACACCACCCCCGAAAAGAAAAGATCTTAAAGAAATATTAAAAAATCTGTTTCGCGAAACCCTCGAAGATACGGGGGATTCCGAGGAGTCGGATGATGCCCAGAGAAGAAAGGTGGGAGATCTTCTAAACCATGAAGACGAAGATCGTGCTCTTCAAGGGCTTGATTTTGCCGAGATGCTGTTTCCGGAAGAAGTGGAAAAAGCCAAAGTGATGGCCAAACGCATCATGAAGTGGTCCCTCAATCGGACTGTGGAAATCGATAATGAGCTGGTGGCAGAGCAGGTGACCTCTCAGCAGTACGAGAAGGCGGATCGAGAATCAGTTTACAAAGAAACCTACACGAATTGGCAAAAGAAATTGAAGCCAATTTATGATCTAATTGAGAACTTTGATGGATCTCAGGAAGCTTTTGATAACATCATCGACACACAACATCAAATGTATTTAGAATGGAGTGACAAAAGAACCCTCTTACCAGCCTGGTACTTCGGGCAGGTACAGTCAATCAAAGGAGAACGGAAGCTCGATGTTTGGCCGCAGATGGTATTCGGGTTTGTTGATTGGTCGAAGGGAGTATTCCCTGACCAAATCGATCTTTTCCATGGAGGAAAGCGAGGAAAAGGAGAATATAAAGGAGATGCTGTTGAGCAAGTTGTCATCAATTTATTAAAAAATTCCTTCTCCTAAAATTCCAAATCCGTCGATAACCCCCTAGTTACTTATGTGGGGGGATTATGAATGTTTTTATTAGGAGTATTATTAGGTTGCAGCGACATAACCTTAACCAAAGTCGTTAATACACAGCCCGAAATCGTTGTTTTGCCAGAAATAATTGATTTTGGTCACATAACCTCGGGATATGAGACGGGAGTTGAACAACTTACGATTGTAAATGCGGGGGATGAAGTTTTATTGCTTGATCCCCTTTTACTTATTGCGGGTACCGATAGATTTTCCATTGATCATGATGCTACTGAAGATTGGGAACTTCAATCTGGAGAAGGAATTCAGATTGATGTCTATTATGAGCCTGAAACATACGAGGGTAATGGTGGTCTAATAAATGTCGTTTCTAACGACGATGAGACCCCTGTGATTGAAGTCTTAATCCTCGGCAGGGGTGATGCCCCCGTGATGACTGTAAGTCCCTCAGAATTCGATTATGGGACGATTTCAATGGGATGTGACAATGAAGAGCGAATCACAATTAGAAATGATGGCAATTTGCCTCTGACTGTTGATAACGTAATTCAAATGGTAACTCAACCTGTGGACATTCTTATGGAATTTGGAAGTATGCCGGCACCTCCCTGGGCGTTAGAGCCAAATCAAGAGGTTGATTTTCTTGTCTCCTACATCCCTGGTGACATCGGACTTGATGACAGTGCGATTACGGTAACAGGAAATGATCCAAAAACCCCCGAGGTTGAAGTTATTCAATTTGGAGAAGGAGTCTTCGAACAGTGGGTTATTCAAACCCATGTGCAGGAAGAAATTCCCATCTTAGATATAATTTTTGTGATAGACAATTCTGGGTCTATGTCTATCTTCCAGCAAGAACTGGCTTCTCAAATGATTAGTTTTATGAATGTGTTTCTTGGAACCGGAGCGGATTTTCATTTGGGATTTATTACAACTGACAGAGGGTACCTTCAATGCTCTGGTGCGGTTTGTTGGATTGATGGCAATTTTGGTTCCCCGGTTGACTGGGCTCAGGGAATCATTTCTCAGATTAGTGTTGGAGGTTCTGCTTATGAAAAAGGTATTGAAATGGCGCATAGAGCCTTAATGAATACCGACTACGACACAGGTGCTGCTCCCGGGACTTCCTTCTGGAGAAACGATGCAACATTAGTTGTTATTTATGTTTCTGATGAGCCCGATTTTAGTCTTGGGACTTGGACATCATATACTAGCTTCTTTGATACTTTAAAGCCTGATATTGATAGGATGAGACATTTTGGTGTTATTGGTGATCACCCTAGTGGATGTATATATAATAATGGTTTTTATCAAAGAAGCGTGGGTTTTGGGTCTGGCTATTATGATATGACCCAGCGCTACAATGGTGAATGGTATTCTATCTGTGCAACCGATTGGGGCAGTCAAATGCAAGATTTGGCCGACACGGTAAGCACACGGCGCACTTTTACTTTAGATGAACCAGATCCTATTGAGGAATCTATCACTGTTTCTGTAAATGGCCAAGCAGCGACGGGGTGGGAATATGATCCCATAACCAATGCGGTTATTTTTGCCGATGATTCAATTCCAGAACCCAACCAAACCATTACCATCGAGTATGGTATTTGGGGATGTTAAAGCAAGTTTTAGCAGTTATTCTCTCTGGACTGTTTGGTTTTGTTTTAGGGTTTTCTTTTAGAATTGCGTGGCAAGAAAGCCGATTTATTGTGGCTCTATGGGAGGATGAACCTATCGTCGTGGTGTGTCCCGATAGTGAACTGACTCCCTTTAGGGTAAACCAAGCCATCGAATGGTGGGGAATTCGAGATTTTAAAATTTCTCATTATCATTATGATAATGACAATAAAATTTGTAGTCAAGGAACATTTGTTGAGGGAATTATTTTTATTAGAAGCAACGGGGAAATTGGAAAGGAATTTTATGCAACTACTGCTCGATTCACTCTTAAAGATAAAATGTTATCGGCCTCCATTCTTCTTCCTAATCGAAACAAACATATGCCTAGACTGTTAGAACATGAAATAGGTCATGCTTTGGGGATGTCCCATGTTGAAGTACCAGGGCACATGATGCATCCAATTCATGAATTAGGGGGAGAAAAATTTTGGATTCCAGATTAACATGAAGCCTGAACTATTTATTGTTGTGAGGTAAATGATTATGAAAATTAAAATTTTAAAAGAAATTTATGTTAAGCGGCCTTGCGAGAAAAAATCCAAAAATGAAAAAGGTAATTGTGCCGTCTTAGACCCTTCAACAAAAAAGCAAACATCTTGTTATGATGATTGCGATACAGCGCGGAAAGCAAAACATGCTACCAACGAAGAACAATTAGAAGAAATATCTTCGATGGCCGCTGGTGATGTTAGCGGTGCTGGTCGAGGAACCCCTTTCGGAAATAGGGATGAACTTCTTAAAGATAATGAAAGAGAAAAAGAACGTTCAAGATTAAAAGAAATGTTTTCCACCTCAACACAAACAGGCGGAGTGAGAATTAGTATTGTTTCTGCCGAAAAAGAGTACACCGGTCACGCTGAAAGATCTAAACACCAGGGTCTTCGAAATGTAATGAGAGAAACTGAAGAAGAGACTTACCCTTTATCCGATATTGATTTGGAGGATTTAAAGGTCGCCTCGGGCGGTGATGGCACAGAACCACCGAAGGGGGGCGGTGGAGATGGTTATGCCGGCCAAAGTACAGCATGGAAGTTAATCGATTTTGCTGACAGTCCTAGAAACGCATCTAGAGTGTTTGATGTTTTAAACGATGTAGAAAAAAATATTGGATTTGAAAAATTAGAAGCTGCTATTATGCTAGACAATAGTGCAAAAAACAGATTAGAGGTTATGAGTAAAAAGTTTGGATACGATCGGAACCTTTATGAAAGAATAGAAAATGGCGAAGAAGAAGCAATAAGAAAATATTATCAATTCTTAATTAATGAATTTTTATTTTGGATTGCATACAATCCCATGTCCTCTGCTCAACAATACGCCGGCAGGATGGCTATGTTATCTAAACCCACTAAAGATTTGGCATATGCGCACATTCATCTTTATGTGAGCGATCCTAACAAAAATAACCCAAGAGCCAGAGGAAAAAATGTATCTCAACAGGCTGAATTTTATAAATTGACCAAAGATTTAGATCCCGCTTTGTATGATTTGCCCGAGGAATAGCTTGACAAAGCCGACAAAACGTGTTATAATATATTAAGAGAACGGAAAATGAAAGAACTATTTGATAAAATGAAAAAACTAAATGAAAATAAAAATGGAAAAGTTGTTACTTTTGATTTTGACAACACAATTGTCAAGTCCTATGAAGAATCCAATGATGGCGAAGAGACAATTTATCAATACGGGGGTATAAACCCACAAATTATAGCTAGAATTAAAAAATTTAAACAATCTGGGGCTACTGTCTTAGTTGTATCCTCCCGAAGTAATCACTTAGAAGTACCAGAAAGCTCTATTCAATCTATGTTGGATAAATTTAAAATTGAAGTAGACGGAATTTTTTACACAAATGGAGAGAAAAAAGCTCAAAGACTCTATGAACTGGGCTCTTCTTTACATTATGATGACGACCCTGAAGAAAGAGAAGCAATTAAAGCCTATAGTAAGTTACATCCATCCGATATTGTTGTGAAAAATCCAGACGATTTACTAAAAGATATTGATGAAGTTGCAAAAGGGCTAGTTTTGACTAACGACAATAAGATTATTATTGTTCAGCGGTCTGATTCTCATGAATGGGATGCTCCCGGGGGTCATTTATTGGAAGGCGAAGAGGCAAATTATACTTTTTATCGAGAAGTTTTAGAAGAAATGTCTTTGAAAATTAAAAAAATCCAATATTTGTCTACAGTAGAGACTACTTGGAAGAGAAAAAAGATTATAGTACATTATTTTGTAGGACAAATACCATATTCTTCGGATGAATTGGATGGTATCGTCCAATTACAATGGGAACTTGCTGAATATTTTTGTGGTGACCTTGAAGAAGTTCAAAGGTCAATTTCTAATAATGCGACAGAAAATCTTAAAAATATTGTAAATTTATTTATGCAAGAAAATTTAATTTTTGAGAGAGCACATCCATATTCGATGAAACATGCTACAAAGAAAAGAAGACTCATTGGTCTCGGAGGAGCTAAGTCAACAGGAGCAAAAGGCCTAAAAAGGCTTAAAGACTTCAAAAGATCCAAGTCTGCTCCTGCTGGTTTTGGTGGTTTAGAAGAAAATAATGCAAAAAAGAAAAAAATAAAAATTTCTATCGTTTCCAATCTCGACGAAAAGAAAAAGCGCAAAAAAAGAAAAAAATCTAAGAAAAAAGGCTCAGATAAATACCATTGGAACGTTTCTAGTTGGGAATATGGCGGTGGCTACGGTGATGGAGGAAGCAATGTTGGCAGAAAATAGCGGGATTAAAGATAAAAAGAAGCTTATGCGTTACTTGTACCGAAATCCCGTTAAATTAGCGCTGAAATTATCTACTTTTTTAAAAGATTCAGATGGTACTGCGTTAGATCCAGTGAAATTAAAAGGAGAAGGCCAAGGATATTATTATTCTATGAATGACAAAAAATTTGTAAGAGTAAATAGAAATAGTGAATTTTATCTTTTACCATGGAAAGATAAAAACAATGAAGAAAAATGTTTTATATATACTCATCACAATTGGCTAGTGGGATGCATCTTAAGTGTATATAAAAAGGATTTAGAGTATTTGGGCTATAATTAATGCACACACAAGAAGAAAAAATTTTTAATATTGCAAAATTAACAATTTTATTTCTAATTACATTATTAGGTGTATGTTTGACCTCTGAGGCTTTCATGATGGTCTTGTTATTATTTTATATTGCGTTTATAAAGGATTAAAATATGGAAATTAGTAAAAAAAGACTTCTAGAAATCGTTCAAGAGGAGTGTGCTATGGTAGCAGAGCCTTCAACTGAGAGCGGACTAGACCATATTGACACAGAAGGCGGATTTGCGAGGCGACAACTGTACGATATGGAAAAATATGCCCGTGAATTGTCCGAAATGTTAACAGATACCACGCAATTGGAGTCTTGGGTGCAAGCAAAGCTCACAAAAGCAGCAGATTACCTTAAAACTGTTAAACATTACGTCGAATATGGCATGGAAGAGGGTGCATATGACCAAATTGAGCCTGAAATGGGGCAAGAACCGGCAGATTTGGGCGATATGAGTGGTGAAGAAGCATTTGGGATGGGAATGCAAGCTGCTGAAGAGCTTCCTATCGAAATTAACGAGCAAGAAATGTTAAAATTAGCTAGGAAACGATGAAAATTGACCATATTGCCATCAAAGTACCCGATATACACACTGCTAGCGAATGGTATTGCGATAAATTGGGGTCTAAAGTGGTTTTTGAGACCAATTTTTACAAAAGATTACAGTTAGACAACACAATTATCGCAATTGTTGATGAAAAGTGCTATAAACACAACCATATCGCTGTTTTAGTGGAAAAAATCGACGATTTTCCCGAAAATGGCGAGATTATTCAGCATCGAGACGGCACAACAGGGTGTTATTTGATGGATCCTTATGGAAATTGCGTAGAATTCATCTATTATGGACAAAATTCGGGAGATAATCCTCAAATTGAGTAAAAAACTGCTCCAAAAACTCAAAAATAACGCCTTTGGTGACTCACAGGTAGATAAATATGAGGTTGGAGAGATCGTTAGATACCAAGCATGGGACCTAAAACCAGAAAGTGTGGACAGAATCCATAAATATGGGGTGTTATTAGGCATTTCAGATGGTATATCGGATCGCAGAATCATTAAAATAGCCGAAATATTGCCCTTTGGAGAGTCAAAACCCATCAAAATAAGCCTTATTTTAGTAAAAAAATTGGATTTAGAGGACTAATTAAAGCATGCCTTGTGCCATAAAGAACCCAGCGAACATTGATTTAGGTGAACTTGAGCCCCATGTCCAAGGAATGTATGATTATTTTGATCAAAAAATAGGCTTCAATAGGCCACCTACAATGGTTTTTGACTCAGACCCTAGTAATCAACCTGATATACTTGGTAAAACAGCTTATTATGACCCCAGCAGTCTTCAAATCCACATTTACAGCGATGGCAGACACCCAAAAGATATGTTACGCTCAATTGCACATGAATTGATTCATCATCAACAGAATTTAGAAGGCAGATTAGATGTTGGGGGATATCATGGGGAAGGATACTATTTAAAGAACAAAGGACTACAAAAGCTAGAAAACGAAGCAATGCTAGAAGGCAACAAAATACTGCGTGAATATGAAGATATGAAAAAAATCGAGGAGAAAAAAGAAATGTCGCTAAAAGAATGGAAGAACAATGAGTTAAATAAACTTTTGTTTAAGAGGTTTGGAATACTTAAGGAAGAAAAAGAAATTACTCATATGTGCGCTCTAGAAGTGACACATAAAAAATCTGGGCAAAAGGGTCATCCTATTAAACATACTTTAAAAGAAAATGGAGACATTTCCCACTATACTGTTGAATTTAATGAAGTTATTGTAGAAAATATTGCCGTTGAAAATCTTGATATTGATGTCCAAGAAGAACATAAACATAAAAGAGATGATAAAAAAGATCATGATAAAAAGAAAAAAATTGTTGAAGAAGAAGAACTAGAAGAAGAATCCACGAAAGATGTATCTGAAGATATCGAAAAAACAGACAATTCTGTTAAAAAAGAAAACAAAGTTCGAATTTCAGCCGATTTGATGGAAACTGTTCGTAAAGTTCTTGAAAAGAATAAAAAAATTATGGAAAAATTAAAGGGTGGCTAAAATGAATAAAGAAGAAAAGCTAATTCGTGAATATGTCCGAATGAAAATTGGAAAAGTCCTTAAAGAACAAAAGGATAAAGAAAAACATATCATTAAAGAAGAGCTTCGTCTTCGAAAAGTGATTCGTTCTATTTTAAAAGAAGGTGATATTTCAGATATGCACCCACATCGTTCAACGGGCATTAATATCCTCGAAGATGTGCTCAAAAAGATGATTACAACGCTTCGTACTGATTATAAGCGCATGACTACCAATAAAAACCAAAGAGATTCTTTCCGTGCCCATATGATATCAGCTGTCAAGGGCGCACTGGCTCCTTCACTAGTGAATGACGCATATTTACAAGGTGATACTGCTCTAATGTCAGAGCCGCCGCCCGAATTCGGAGGTGAAAGGAAACTTGAAGAATTGGATATACAACTCCAAGAGATTGACGTTGATATTGAAGATAAAAAAATTCCTGTTGAAGATGACGACCAACCAGCAGAAGTCGAAGAATTCGGAAATGGCCTGGAAGGATTAGATGAAACTGGTAGAAACATGGCTTTTACTACATTTAAAAAAGTCTCCCAATACATTTTGGACGCGTATGATATGTTAGCTAATGTTGAAGATAAAAAGATCTTTGTTGATTATTTGATAACCAATATGAAACTCTATTTCGATAAATTTGAACAAGAGATTCAAAAAGAAGTCGACGAGCCAACAACCCAACAATATGATTCTATGCAAACTTAAACAAACAAACTTTTATATTATAATATAACATATTAAAATTCCAATGTCAAGTAAAAAACAAAATAACTATTCATTTATCAGCGTTATGAAAAAAGAAAAACGAATAAATGAAAATTTCATGAACATTTTATCTTGTTTATCTCTGGAAGAAGTAATGGCTTTAAAGTTGGAATTGTCCATTCAAACTATAAACAATAAGCTTTATAATTTTCCTCTTTGGAGTGCTTTTCCCAATATCACCAGGGATGCGCTATTAAGATATGCCATGTCTGCTTGTCAATCTAAAAGAGACATGGCTAAATTTTTAGGTATACCTATTAATAAATTTGGAGATATATTGAAAAAGTATAACACTGAGAAGTTATTTTAATAAAGAATAATATTACATGTATAAAAAAGAATATATAAGAAAAAAAATTGACATGAAAAAAGATATATGTTATAATGAAAATAGGTGATTTAGTAAGAATAATATCAAACGATAAGCCATTTCATATGAGGCCTGGTGATGGTAAGATTGGAATAATTGTAGAAATGATTGCAACTGGATATGATTTTTCAGAAAAACATTATTATGTATATATCGATAATGTAGGCTGGCGTTATCATGAAAATGAATTGGAGTTAATTAGTAATGGAAGTGGGTGATTTAGTCAAACAAAGAAGTGCTGGAGTTGCGGTGATTTCTGCCCACATTAAGAATGCATTAAATATGGGATGTATTGGAATTATTATTTCGGTTGAACCAGGAATTTATTTCTCCTATGATGGAAGAGATCGAGGAAATGTAACTGTCCAGTGGTCAAATGGTAAAAAAGAAATAATACCCGAAATTTATTTGGAGAAAATAGATGAGCAATGATCTTGATGTAAAAATTTATTTGGCTATCGACAAGGTTGAACGCGAGATAAGAAGAGTGGCATATTTATCTACCGCTGAGCCGTTTCAAAAAGATATTTACGAAGCGCTCGAGATTATGAAAAAAGTTAAAAAAATTGTAGAAAAAAGAGTTGACAAATAACACTGTCCAGGTTATAATGTATATACAAACAAACAATTTAAATTTTTATGGGAGAGCGTATGAGTGGAAACACAATGATTACGGAGAAAAAATCACCTAATCCTCAAAAAGTAAGATGGAAAAATTTAGCGTATTACGATACATTTGAGCAGGCGGATGAACATAGAACAAGACTCGATGGATTGACCAAAGTTAGAAGATGCGGTCGTAATAAAAACAAGTTTGTAGTTAAAGTTGGGACTCTTATAAAGGGGTCTTCTAATGAATAAAACAATTGTAATGTTTGATATGGATGGTACACTAACGGAACCTAGGCAATCTTTTGATTATGCTCTCTTGGGTGACTCTTTATACCAACTTGTTAATTGCGGTGTTCATATTGGAATAATAACCGGTTCGGATGAGGATTATTTGAGGGAACAAATGGGAGAATTTTTGTTAAAATCGTCTGCTCGTTATAAGACCCACTTAATGCCTTGCAATGGAACAAAATATTTTAGACCTCCGAAATTTGCGAATGAAGATTTCAGACTCAATACATATGTTTCTATGAAAAAAGCTCTCGGCGCTGATAATTATCGTAAATTGATTGATGAATTAATTTTATCTCAAGTTCATATGTCAACCTACGGAATTCCTCTCACTGGACATTTTATTAATTGCAGAGGATCTTTAATTAATTGGTGTCCTATCGGACGCAATGCTGATGATGAAGAGAGAGCAATATTTAAAACTTTAGATAAAACCGAAGGTATTAGAGAAAAAGTGATAGATGAGCTTAAAGCAATGTTAGAACAAAAAGGATTGTTAAGGAAATTGACAATTAAATTTGGAGGTGATACTTCTTTTGACATTTATCCTAAAGGGTGGGATAAAACTTATGGATTACGTCATTTCCGTAACTGGGATGTGTGGTTTGTAGGTGATCGATGCGATGTGGGGGGTAATGATTATGAAATTTTTGAGGCTTGCGATGATAAAGGTTATATCACAGCAGGCCCCGAACATACAAAAGAAATTATCGATAATATTGTAATGAAATTGAGGGATAAACCATGAGCGGCGATTTTACTTCATCAGGCATAAAAGATGTTCTAGAATACGGTATAGATCTAAAATTAGAATCTTATGGAGAAGAAAATTATTATATTATTCGAATGTGCGAATATTTCAATGAAAAATCGGATTTTAAAGCCTATTTAAGTGGAGATAGGAATTTTGAAGTGGAAATTGATAGATCCTCTCCAATAGTGAAAATTTCAATTAGAGATTCGATTTTGACAATATTGCCATATGTAGAGGATTTTTTTGAAGTATTTACGATGACATTGGGTTTTATTGCCAAAAATCACGAAAAAATAATAAAAGACTTTAGGAGATCTGATATCCATAAAATAGAACCCCTTAAGGCTGTTAATAAACCCGATGAAGAAAATGATAGTGACGACGATTTTGAATGGATTTAAGAATTTTGATATGAAAATATTTTATTTAAAAAGAAGCGAAGATGAAAGTGGAATTTCTGGAACAGGAAGGGTCGCACAAGGATTTGTCTTTGATAATGGTAAAGTTGCTGTTACTTGGTTGAGTGAACATCCGAGTGTAACGGTATATGATAGCATTGGAGAGGTTCGTGCCATTCATGGACACGGAGGCAAGACCGAAGTGTTGATGGAGCCTGATTTTAAGAAAGCATTTGGGGAACTTAAATCGTTCATTGATAATTTTAATTTACAAGAAACTGTTTTGTCAAAACTAACACCAGATTCTCCTGCTTCGAAACTAATGGCAAAGGTTTAAATGTCATACGAAGCTGCAAAGAGAAGGAAAGTTATGGTAAGTGGAGGGTTTGATCCTGTCCACGTGGGTCATATTCAAATGATACAGGAAGCCGCCCAGCTGGGTGATGTTATTGTAGTTGTAAATTCGGACGATTGGCTTCGAAGAAAAAAAGGTTATGTGTTTATGCCTTATGATGAACGCGCTTATATTCTGAGTAATATTATAGGAGTAAACATGGTCAGTAGCGTAGACGATCGTGACGATACAGTCTGCGAAGCTATAAGAAGACTACAGCCGACCGCGTTTGCAAATGGTGGGGATAGAAAAGAAAATAATACTCCTGAAATTGAATTATGTGAATTTCTTGATGTTCAGATGCTTTGGGGTATCGGGGGAGGAAAAGTTCAATCATCATCGTGGCTCGTTGGTGCCGCAAAGGAAAAACAAAATGAAATTAAATGATAAACACTTGGAATCTTTTCTTGCAAAAGCAGAGGCAGATCCACAAATTATGGAAATAATGAAAGCAATTATTTATTGGTGCCAAACTGCTTCCGCGGCCGATATTTCTTTAGAAGAAGTAGCGGCAGTCGGAACCGTTGGGTGGCAAATTGCAAAGGATCCAAAACTTCAAGAACTTTTAGAGTATATCATCAAGATGAATGAAATGGGCATCGGCCCTGAACGTTAATTTAGTAAAACTAACTAGAAGTAGTTCTTGTGCATAATTAAAAACAGGAAAAATATGGCTAAAAAAAATTTAATTCTTGACACAAGCGTATTTCTTTCGGATGCAAATTGTTTGTTTAAATTTCAAAATAATGATATATTTTTGCCTCTAAAAGTTCTTGAAGAAATTGATAAGCACAAAAAACGCCAGGACTCAGTAGGACACAATGCAAGGCAGACGATTAGAAACTTGGACGCTTTAAGAGCCCAAGGATCACTTTTAAAGGGCGTTCGTCTTGCCAAAGGGTTAGGGCTGATCCGGGTGGTCAAAGCGTCAGAAATAGCCTTTAACGAACTTCCTAGAGACTTGTCTCATAAACTACCTGATCATCTTATCTTGGCAACAGCATTAACCATTAAAAAACAATATTCTAGAAGAAAAACGATTGTGGTATCTCGTGATATTAATATGCGAGTTATTGCTGATGCTGTAGGATTAATCTCGGAAGACTATGTTACAACTCGAGTCGTCGAAGATCGAAATAAAATTTATGATGGTTTTGCAAAACTACTTGTTGATGAAGAATTAATCAACCAATTTTATCTCGGAGAAGAAGTAAATATCGATAAAGATATATGCGATGAACAAAAAATAAAATTGCACCCTCATCAATTTATCATGCTTGTATCATCTAGTAACGAAAAAAAGACAGCTTTGGCTAGATTTAAGGATCATAAAGAGCCAATTAAACACTTGATAGATTTAAATAGTGAGCTTCTTTGGGGTGTTTTCCCTAGGAACAAAGAGCAATCTTTCGCATATGATCTCTTATTTGATGACACAGTTCCGCTTATTTCTCTCATTGGCAAGGCAGGCTCGGGGAAAACCTTGATGGCTATTGCGGCTGGTCTTGAACAAACTTTAGGTAAAAAAGACGCAAAATACCGTAGAATTGTGATTTCCAGACCCGTCCAGCCAGTTGGGAAAGATATCGGTTTTTTACCAGGAACATTAGAAAATAAAATGCTTCCTTGGTTAAAGCCAATTCAAGATAATATTCAATTTATTATGGGAAATGACAGAACAATGCTGGAAAGTTATGTTGAAAGAGGCCAAATAGAGATCGAAGCGCTTACTTACATAAGAGGTAGATCAATTTCTAATTCTTTTGTTATTATTGATGAAGCACAAAATCTTACCGCGCATGAAGTTAAAACTATCATTACTCGTGTTGGTGAGAATACAAAAATTGTTTTAACTGGAGATATTGAACAAATAGACAATGTTTACACAAATGAAACTAATAACGGTTTAACATATGCTGTCGAGAAATTCAAGGAAAGTGAGCTTGCTGGACACATTACATTTAGGAAAGGAGAGCGATCCAAATTAGCAACTGCTGCAGCTAAGTTATTATGATAGCCTTTATTTTAGGATTTATTTATGCTAGTTTTTTGGAATGGTGGGTACATAAGAAACTATTTCATGAATACGGAAGGAAAAAGGATAGTATTTTTTCCTTTCATTTGAGGGGACATCATGCAGTATCTAAAAAAAATAATTTTGTCGACTCTAGAATTTCTTCTAGGGAGTCACATGGTTTATGTTTACTTGGCCTTATCCATTTACCTTTTTATTACATTAGCCCTTTCTTTTTTTGCGCTACAATTTGTTACGCTATAGCCTTTTTAGTTTTACATAATTACGGACATCAGAATCCACACTGGGCTAGAATGTGGCAGCCTTGGCATTGGAGACATCATATGGAAAACCCAAATTCAAACTGGAATGTCGTTTTGCCGATTGCTGATTGGATTATGAGAACAAATAAATAATTTGACAAATCTCTCCTTTTGTGTTATATTATAAATAATTAATGGTGAATAATTATGTGGATAACAGAATCGGCCAAGAAAGGAAAGAAATTGAAAGATATGTATAGAGTAAGCGGGATAGATGTCTACATTAAAGACAAATTGCCAGATTCCATTGATCCTAATTTTGTTTTTAATTATATAAATGCTAGAGTCCCGTTTCGTTTAACAAGTGGTGTTGATATAATTTATATCGGACAATTTCCTGAGATGAAAAAGCGACAAATAAATGCTTTTTATGAAGATGGCGCAATTTATGTAACTAATCAACAAGAAGATGAAATGGATATGATTGATGATATTATACATGAACTTGCGCATGCTGTGGAAAGAAATAATGATGAATTGATTTATGGATCCGGTACTGTGCAAAGAGAATTTATAGCAAAAAGAAAAAATTTAGCAACTGTTTTGGGAGATATGTTTGATTTACCAAAAGACTTTTCAATTAATATTGAATATGATAAAGATATCGATAATTTTCTTTTCAAAACAGTTGGATATGATATTTTAAATCAAGTAGCAGTTAATATATTTGTTTCTGGTTACGCAGCAACATCAGTTAGTGAATATTTTGCTAGAGGATTCGAGGAATATTTTATCGGAGATAAAACGAGCCTACAAAAAATTAGCCCCGTGCTATACACAAAAATAGATAAACTTGTTCATTTGGAGGACTAATGACAAAGCAACACATTTCATTCTCAGAATTGAGAACTTGGGCAGAGTGCCCTTTTAAGCACAAACTACAATACATCGATAAGATTAAAGGTTTTACTGGAAATGTCTTTACAGCATTTGGAACGGCAATACATAGTGTTTGTGAACATATAGCAAAAGGCGAATTAGAGCCTATAGATTATGACGAACATTTTGATTTAGCATTTTTGTGTGAACTAAAGAAACTGGATGACAAACCAGACAACAAAATGATCACGCAAATGCGGCAGCAGGGCAAAGAGATTTCCCCTTCTGTCTTCCCACAGTTGAAAGAACACTTTGGAGAATACGAAGTATTCTCAACGGAAGAGAGGCTTTACGAAGAGATCGATGAACTTGCTTACAAGTGGCACCTCAAAGGTTTCATGGATCTTGTCATCAAGACAGAGGACGGGAAATATCATATTCTTGATTGGAAATCTTGCAGTTGGGGCTGGAAAGCAGAGAAGAGATCGGAAAAGCTGGTGACTTATCAGCTGACTTTATATAAGAAATTTTTCTGCAAGAAGCATGATATCGATCCGGATTTAGTTGAGACTCATTTCGGTCTCCTCAAGAGAACAGCTAAGGAAAATAAAGTTGAAATTTTTCGTGTAACATCTGGTAAGCGAAAGACAACAAACGCTACAAAATTACTTACAGACGGGTGTAGAACTATCAAGGCTAAAAACTTTGTCAAGATTAGAAAGTCTTGTTCTAATTGTGACTTTCACAAGACAAAACATTGCCCCTAAAAGAAACAAATAAATGAAAACTAACTACTAGGAACAGAGGAGAAATGCGATGTTTTTAGTAGTTTTTTTAATGAGCTTATGCTACGCCGAGGGTTCGGTGACAATAGTAAATAATACTCGATTTGAGTTTGATGTGGGAGCACCAATTAAGCCTTATGTGTCTAACGAGGTGGCTTTGAATTCACATGATTCTGGAAATATTTTAAATAAAAATAAATTGAGATTTGGGATAAGACATCAAGCAAATGATTATATCAAATTGGATCCTCACATATTTCTCCAGCACCAAAGAAAAAATAATTGGAAACTAGAGTATGGCCCAACTCTAAGAATTGATGTGAATTTTTAAAGGAAGGTAAAAATGTCTTTATCTGCGGTGTTTGGTGTTCTGGGTTTTCTTCTAGCTGCCCTGTCGGTTATTGGAAACGACAGCGCTCAAACTCTTGGAACATTCATAAGCTCCAATAACAAAAAAGTAAAGTGGTATTGGATGTGGGCTTTTGCTTCTATCATTCTAACCGCGACTCTTTTGTCTGGCTGGTTTGCCGGGGATATTGCTTTCGGAAGATTGGATAGGATCCCTCTTCCGGAAACTTTCCATTGGTATCATGCTTTAGCCCCGGCACTTTTGTTGGGGCTTACTCGTTTTGGTATTCCGGTGTCAACAACGCTTCTAACTCTTAGCGCATTTTCAAGCAGCCTGGTGTTAGAAAAGATAATTATGAAATCAGCATTGGGTTATGGAGTTGCTGCCTTATCTGCCTATGCTATCTGGATGCTCCTTCATCAATTTTTCAACGAAAAAGAAAAAGTCCGAGAAGAGAACAAGAAATTTTGGATGATAGCTCAATGGCTCTCAACAGGATTCCTGTGGCATATGTGGTTGTCTCATGACATCGCCAACGTGTTCGTTTATTTGCCTCGCAACGATGTCCCCTTGTCCATGATGCTTGGCGTGATTGGAGTGCTTGTAATAGGCCTTGGCAGCCTCTTTTACAATCGCGGAGGAAAGATCCAAGAAATTGTCCTATCCAAAAGCGGAACTCGTTTCATTAGATCGGCCTGTTTGATAGATCTATTCTATGCGCTGGTATTGTGGTATTTTAAGATCCACAGTGCGATCCCTATGTCTACCACTTGGGTCTTTGTAGGATTGCTTGCAGGGCGCGAATTGGCCGTTTATCGCACATTTAATCAAGGTAAAGAAATAAGCGTGATCTTTCCAATGCTGGTGGCAGATTTTTTAAAGATAATGCTCGGGCTTGCTTTGTCGGTAGCTGTTGTAAGTGGGGTTATTTATTTCGACTCCATATAAAAATAAAAAAAAATTCAACTTTTTTCTTGACAATACATTTTTCATGTGTTATATTATAACCAAAACAAACATTAAGGAGACGTATGTCTAAAAAAATCAAAGTTTTAACTATAGGTGATCACCCATTAAGTCCATCTGGTGTCGGCACTCAAACTCGTTATGTTTGTGAGGCTCTTCTAGAATCTGGTAAATTTGAGGTTATTTCATTAGGAGGAGCTATTAAACACAATAATTATGAGCCAATGTCAGTAGAGCCTTGGGCGGAAGAATGGAGAATTTTTCCCGTTGACGGCTATGGTACTCAAGATATGATAAGGTCTTTGTTGAGAAACGAAAAGCCAGATATACTATGGATTATGACTGATCCAAGATTTTACGGATGGTTATGGATGATTGAGAATGAAATCAGGCCTCTTTGTCCAATTGTTTATTATCATGTTTGGGATAACTATCCATATCCAAATTTTAATCGTCAATTTTATTTATCGAACGATCTTGTTGTGGCTATATCTAAATTAACTGAAGATGTTGTAAGAAACGTGGCTCCTGAAGTAAAATGTACTTATTTACCTCATGCAGTTGACAGTAGTTTGTTTACACGCATAGGTAAAGAGCAAAGAAAAGCTTTTCGTCAATCGAGCATTTCTGATAAAGACGTTGATAAATTTATAATTTTTTGGAACAACAGAAATGCTCGTAGAAAACAATCTGGTACATTAATATGGTGGTTTAAAGAATGGCTAGATAAGAGAGATTTGCACGACAAAGCTCAATTAATAATGCATACCGATCCCAAGGATTCCCACGGGCAGGATTTAATTCATATTGTTGAGGAATTGGGTTTAGATGCCGGACAGGTTTTATTTTCTACAACAAAGGTTCCATTAGAGAAAATGCCCCAATTTTATAATTTAGTTGATGTTACCGTCAATATATCAGACGCAGAAGGTTTTGGGTTATCTACTCTAGAATCTCTTTCTTGCGGGACTCCAATTATAGCGACGGTTACCGGCGGCTTACAGGAACAAGTAATCGCTCCAGGAAAACAGTTTGGTGTTCCCTTATTTCCTGTATCCAAAGTTATTATAGGCTCTCAAGAAGTTCCATATATTTATGAAGATAGAGTTAGTAAGGAACATTTCTTATCTGCCTTAAATAATTTATATGATATGGGTGAGGATGCTCGTTTACAAATGGGAAAAGAAGGTAGGCAGCATGTTTTGGAGAATTATAATTTTACAGAATTTAAAAGTAAATGGGTGAAGTTAATGTTAGATTTGCATGAAGAACAAGGTTCTTGGTCCACAAGAAAAGGATATAATAGTATTACATTTAAGGAGATAGCGTGATAAAAAAAATATTTGTAAGAGGTCCGATTCTTTCCCAATCTGGCTATGGGGAGCAAGCTAGGTTTGCATTACGAGCTTTAAGATCAAGAGAAGATTTATTTGATATTTATATCCAACCCATCCCTTGGGGAGAAACTGGTTGGGTTTGGGAGGATGATGAGTTTCGTCGATGGGTGGATGATAAAATTATACAGACTCAGATACTAGTTCAGGAAAAAAAATTAACACCAGATATTAGTTTACAAATTACAATCCCTAATGAATTTGAAAAAATTTGTCCTGTTAACATTGGTTATACGGCGGGTATTGAAACTAATAAAGTGGCACCTATTTGGCTTCAAAAAGGAAATGATATGGATAAGATTCTTGTCGTTTCCAATCATGCAAAAAATACTTATAAAAAGACCATGGTTACGGCTGTAAACAACAATACAGGAGAACAGTTTCCTTATAAGCTTGAAAAACCCGTTGAAGTTGTTTGGGAAAACACACCTAGAACAAGCCCAGAAGAGATTAATGAGTTTCAGTTAGTTTATGATTTTAATTTTTTAATTGTATCACAAATGGGACCTAGAAAGAACTTTACAAATTCTATTAAATGGTGGGTTGAAGAGTTTATAGATCAAGAAGTTGGGCTTGTAGTTAAAACAAATATTAAAAGCAATTCTATTATGGACAAACAACAGGTAGAAGGTTCATTATCAATGTTTATGAAACAATATCCAGATAGAAAATGCAAAGTTTATCTTCTTCACGGTGATCTTTCTAGTGGTCAAATGACTTGGTTATATAATCATGAAAAAATTAAATCAATAATTAATATAGCACATGGAGAAGGTTTCGGATTACCTTTGTACGAAGCTGCCAGAGAAGGATTGCCCGTTATTACAATATCTTGGTCTGGGCAGCTAGATTTTCTGAGACATAATAAGAAGGATTATTTTCAAAAAGTAAAATATTCTTTAGCCCCGGTACAACCAGAAGCAATATGGGAGGGAGTAATCCAACAAGATTCAATGTGGGCACATGCAGACCAGGGATCGTATAAGATGATGTTAAGAAAGACTTGGAAAAACTACGATAAAGCAAAAAAGACAGCATTAGAATTAAAAAAAATAATTAATGAAAATTTTAGTGATGAAAAATTATTTGAAAATTTTGTTAATTGCGTATATGAGAATGATGATAATTGGCTGGGTGAAATAGAGGATATTATTAAGGAGTATGAATGAAAAAAATTATTTTTATAGCTGATTTTTTTACTGAACATATTCTTGGTGGTGGAGAATTAAATAATGAAGAATTAATTTTGGAATTAAGAAATGGAGGTTATAAAGTTGACAAAACACAATCTCATCTTGTTACAAAAAGATTAATAAATTCTAATAAAAATGCGTTTTTTATTGTATCTAATTATATTAATCTTTCTAATGAATGTCGACAGGTGTTAATGAACTTAAGGTATTTAATATACGAGCATGATCATAAGTATTTAAAATCAAGAAACCCAGCAACTTATAGAGACTTTAAGGCATCTCCAAAAAATTTGATTAATTTTTATTTTTATAAAAATGCGATGGCTGTGCTTTGTCAATCAAAATTTCATAAAGAAATAATTGAAAAAAACTTGAAACTTGATAACGTAATTAATTTGGGAGGAAATTTGTGGTCTAAGGATAGTTTGCACAAAATGAAGGAAATATCTAAGATGCAAAAACAAACAGATAAAATTTCAATAATGGAATCTGATATCGAACACAAAAACACTTTAGGGGCTATACGCTATTGCTCATCCAAAGATTTAAAATATGAATTAATTTCTGATCCCAATTATTTTAAATTTCTAGAAAAACTTGGATCAAATTCCAAATTTCTTTTTTTACCAAAAACACCAGAAACTTTATCTAGGATATTGGTTGAAGCTAGGATGATGGGGTGCTCTGTTATTACAAATAATTTAGCGGGAGCCGCCTCTGAAGAGTGGTTCAGCTTAAAAGGCGAAGAGCTTATTGAATTTATGTATAAAAAAAGGTCTGAAATTATTTCTATTATTGAGCGGTTATACAAACGCGATTTAGAAGAAAAAAGAAACCCTTTGGTTTCAATTATCACAACCTTTCATGAAGGAAAAGGTTTTCTAAATAATTTTTTAGAAAACATAACTAATCAAACCATTTTTAATGATTGTGAGTTAATAATAATTGATGCTGGGTCTTACAGAGGGGAGTCCGAACTAATTAAAAAATATTTGAAAAAATTTGATAATATAGTTTATAAAAGATTGGAAGAAAAAGAAGCGATTACACCTTGCTTGAACAGAGCTCTGGAGCTATCCAATGGGGAATATGTAACTTTTGCCTTTATTGATGATGTAAAAAGAAACGATTGTCTGGAAGTGCTTTATAATAATATGAAAGATGATACAACAATCGATTTAGTGTATGGAGATGTTTATTGTACAGAAGTCGCAAATGAAAAATTTGAAGAAAATTCGTCAAATAGTATGTTGTTTGATCACTCTAGATTTCCATTTTCAAAGGAAAACATGATAAAATGCCTGCCAGGCCCCATGCCTCTTTGGAGAAGAAATATACATGATAAATATGGGTTTTTTGATTCTGAAAGGTGCAACTATGCAGATGATTGGGAAATGTGGCTCCGAAGTGTTTCTAATGGAAGCAGGTTCAAGAAAATTGATGAAGTGGTGGGCTTATATTATTCTGGGGGTAGATCTAGTTCTGATGATAATCTTGAACAAAAAAGGGAAGAAGCTAGGATCTTTTATGAATATCGTAATCTTTTTGGGGATAATTATTCCCTATTTAAACCATATTTCGATCAATTTGTAGGAGGCTGAAATGGAAAAAAGAAAATATTTACCGACATTATCCGAACTAGTAGATAGATTATCTATAGTCCAGTTGAAAGAGGTTTTTATCCCTAATCATAAAGAAGAATACGCTAAAGAAATTTCGGATATTTGCCATGACATTGATATTTTGCTCTCAGAAAGCAAAGTAATCGATGCTCAATTAATTCGATCCATCGTCGTACTCTCTCAAATGAATTTACACATTTGGCACAATGAATCAAATTATCGTAAAGGAATTAGAGATGGAAATAACTTAGAATTAACTCACGGCCTAAATGGAATCAGAAACACAGCAAAGAATAGAATACAAGAAAAAGTTGGCGGTCGCAAAGATTATAAGATAGACTGCTTGGCGGCAGAATTTAAAGATTGGGAGATTAGTTGGGATGAATAATAACTTGACATTTAAAGAATATTATGAATACTATTTAACATTACATCAGAATAAATGGACTCGTCGTTTACATGTTTTAGGTCAACTAGTAACAATTATATTTATTATAGGCACCATATTAACACAGATTTGGGCTTTGCTGTTATTGGCGCCTTTTGTTGTTTATCCCTTTGCGTGGTCAGGGCATTATTTTTTTGAAAAAAACATTCCCGCTGCTTTCTCGAGACCAGCATGGGCAAAAGCATGTGATTGGATAATGCTCAAAGATATTGTAACTGGAAAACTGGAGTGGTGATGAGAGAAAAAGTTTTAATTACGGGCGGAGCTGGGTATATCGGTAGTGAACTCACTGCGCATTTATTAGGTGATGGCTATGAAGTCACCTGTTTAGATAATTTAATGTATGATTGCACTTCTTTATTGCGATATACTACGTGTTCAAATTTTAATTTTGTAAAAGAAGATGTTAGAAACATTAATCTTTTAAAAAAATATGTATCAAAAGCAGATATTATAATTCCATTGGCAGCACTAGTTGGTTTTCCCCTATGCGATAGAGATAAAAGAGGGGCAAAAGAAATCAATTACGAAGTAAATCAGTGGATTGCCGATAATAAATCGAAAGATCAAATAGTTATTTATCCTTGTACAAATTCTGGATACGGAACCGGTAATGGCGTGTGTACCGAAGAATCCGAATTAAATCCTATTTCCTTGTACGGAGTCACAAAAGTGCAGGCAGAGAAAGCCTACAAAGAAGTGGAAAATCATGTGACATTTAGATTTGCAACTGTTTTTGGCCCCTCTTCTAGAATGAGAACGGACCTATTAGTTAATAATTTTGTCCTAAAAGCTTTGCGAGAAAGGGTTTTGGTTTTATATGAATGTGAATTTATGAGGAATTATTTGCATATTCAAGATGCTTGTAGATCGTTTAAATTTGTTTTAGATAATTGGGAACAATGCAAAAATGAAACTTATAATGTTGGCCATGATGAAATCAACATGAACAAATTACAACTTGCAAAAACAATTCAAAGACACATTCCTTTGGAGGTTATTAAGGCTGAATTCAATTCTGATCCTGATACTAGAGATTATGTTGTTAGTAGCCAAAAGATTTATGACAAAGGTTTCACTTGTGAAAATGATCTTGATACTGGTATCAAAGAATTAATGAAAGCATATGAAATTATTGAATCGCCTTGGTTCGCAAATTACTAGGAGAATTATGAATAAATTAGATGTATTATTTGTGCATCCCAACGCATCAGAAAAAGTTTATCAAGATTTAAGTAAAAATTTATCTGCAATTGAGCCTCCAATTTGGGCTGGTTTGCTGGCTAATCACTTAAGATCGGCTGGATACCATAATACACTAATTTTGGATTGTGAAGCGGAAGGTATTTCTTCGTTTGAAAGTGCCATGAGGATTAATAAATTAAATCCAAAATTAACTGTGTTTGTGGTCTATGGACAACAACCATCGGCTTCAACTCAAAATATGCAAGGTGTACATGATTGTATGGAATTTTTAAAAGAAATAAACCCAAGTCTAAAAGTTTTGTTGACTGGTCTCTATCCATCGGCGACTTCGCGAAAAACAATGCAAGATGAAAAAGCCGATTTTGTTTGCCAAGGAGAAGGCCCTAGAACGATCACTGCTCTTTTGCAAATTAGTGATTTAGAAGACTCAACACAATTAAGAAAAGTACCAGGACTATGGTATAGGGATGAAGGTAAAATTTGTTTTACAAGACCGGCTCCTTTAATCACACAAGACCAACTACAGCATGAACTTCCCGGTGTAGCCTGGGATCTTCTTCCTATGGAAAAATATAGAACTTCCAACTGGCATGCAATGTCTAATGATAATGATACCGCTCCTTTTGCGTCTTTGTATACGAGCCTTGGGTGCCCCTTTAGATGTAGTTTTTGTTGCATTAATGCTCCTTTTGGGAACAATAATATTGAAAATTGGGATTATGGAAGAAATAAGTTTAGATTTTGGGATCCAGATTTCATGATAACTGAATTTGATAAGATTGCTGAAATGGGAATTAGGAATGTAAAAATTGCTGATGAGATGTTCGTTTTGAACAAAAATCATTTCATGAAATTATGTGACAATATAGTCGATAGAGGATACGATTTTAATATCTGGGCATATGCAAGAATTGATACAGTAAAAGAATCTTATTTAGAAACTTTGAAAAAAGCTGGCGTTGAATGGTTAGCATTGGGAATTGAGTCGGGCAATAAAGTCGTTAGAAAAGATGTTATCAAAGGAAAATTCACCGAAGTTAACATTAAAGATTTAGTAAAACAAATTCAAGATGCTGGTATAAATGTAATTGGTAATTATATTTTTGGTTTACCCGAAGACAACCTGGAAACTATGCAAGAGACTCTAGATTTGGCAAAAGATTTGAATTGTGAATTTGCAAATTTTTATTGTTCGATGGCATATCCAGGGTCTAAATTGTATCTAGAGGCACTTAAAGAGAGTTTAACATTGCCAGATTCTTATGTTGGCTATTCTCAGCATTCCTATAATATGCGTCCACTTGATACCAAATATATTTCCGCGGCAGAAGTGGTAAAATTTAGGGATGCCGCATTTAACAATTATCACGAAGACGAAAGATATTTGAATTCCATTGAAAATAAATTTGGAAAAGAAACTCGTGATGGGATTGTTAAGATGTGTGATCATAAATTAAAAAGAAAAATTTTAGGTGATTAAAATGATGACTAAAGAAGAATTAATTGAATTCGAAAATGAAATAGCAGAATGCTTTAATAATGCGTTAATTAAGGCACCAGTTCATTTATATCATGGCAATGAAGAGCAAATGATTGATATTTTTAAAAAACATAAAATTAGTAAAGATGATTGGGTTTTGTGTTCTTGGAGGAGTCATTATCAATGCTTATTAAAAGGTGTCCCGAAAGAAGAATTAAAAAAGTCTATCTTGCAGGGAAGATCAATTTCTTTAGGCTTCAAAGAACAACGAGTTTTATGTTCTGGAATCGTGACAGGTCAATTATCTGTTTCGGTAGGTTTGGCTCTCGGCATAAAAAGGTCGGGCGGAACCAATAAAGTTTATTGCTTCATGGGAGAAATGACTTCCGAGACAGGAGCAGCACACGAATGTATTAAATATGCTAGAAACCATAAACTACCTATTCATTTTATTATTGAAGATAATGGCAAATCTGTATGCACTGATACGAAAGCAACTTGGGCTCTGGAGAAGATGACTTACGAAGGGGTTAATGATGAATACATTACATATTACAAATATAATTTAGATAAATATCCTCACGCTGGTGCGGGGACAAGAGTTCAATTTTAAGAGGAAAGAATGGGAAAATATTTCAATGAATTAGAAAAAGCGATGACTTATCTTGGAAAACAGGAAGATACAGTATTTTTGGGTCAAGCAGTTGAATATAAAGGCACTGCGATGACCAACACACTTGGAAAAATATCTAGAGATAAATTAATTGAAATGCCGGTTAATGAAGAAATGCAAATGGGTATAACAAATGGTTTAGCGGTTGGTGGCTTAGTTCCCATTAGTATTTATCCTAGATGGAATTTTTTATTATTGGCGGCAAATCAATTAGTAAACCATTTGGATAAATATCCCGTTTATACGGATGGACAATTTACTCCAAAAGTTATTATAAGGACGGGCATAGGATCCGTTAGGCCTTTAGATCCTCAAACTCAACATTCCGGAGACTTTACTGAAGCATTTAAACACATGTTAAGTACTATTGAAGTTATTAGATTAGACGAACCAGAAGATATATTTCCAGCGTATTATAAAGCATATAATAGGACAGATGGTAGAAGCACTATATTGGTAGAATGGGGTGATTTTTATAATGAAAAATAAGATTTTAGTTGTTTATAATACTTGCGGTTTTTCTGGTAGAGAAAGTGTTGAGTGGTATATTGATTGTGTCAATAATATCCTAAAACAACAATTTGATGGGTTTCATGTGGTTATTTCAAGCTGTGGCAATTCTTTAAGAGTAGTGAAAAGATTAGTACAAGAATTCAAAGGAAGGGTATCTTTTAATTTTACAAATGAAAGAATAACAGTAAACCAATCTTTTAATCATACTGTGCAAAAATGTGTTGACCAATTTGATGAATTTGATTCTTATTTGTATGTGGATTCCGGAATAAACTTTAGAGACAATATCTATACTTTAAAAGATACTTGGGATTTGTACAAATCTGGTCCCTACGGTATGGTCACTTTGCAAGCGAGTAACGATACGGGTTTTGGACCATGGTTTAATATAAAGGGGCATATAGTAGATGAGCATTTTGAAATTCCAATCGGAAGAGCATGTAATTTGCACACACAATTATTTTCTAATGAAATTTTTAAAGCTTACGATAGAAAAATAATTCCTGATATTTTTGTAGCATATTGCACAGAATCGGTATTTTCGTTTGTAGCCGCTGGGGTTTCTCAAAAATGGATTATTATGAAAGATTTGGTCTTAGAACACCTTAAAAGTGTTGATGGAGCCACTAGTGGGTTTCATCATATTGGCCCAAGGGGGGATAGTACAAATAATCTATTCGGTGGGCTGGATATAAGAGAGATAGTCAAACAACCAGAAGCTTGGGACAGCGGCTTTGGATACGAAGAGATGCAGGGAGTTTTCCCGCATGACAGAGAAAAATATAAAGATGGTTTTGTGGAAGTTCCGGAAAGACTCAAAGAATTTATTAGAATCAATATGTTTTTGAATAAAAAGACTTTTGATTATGATAAACTTAAATATAAATTTGTGAGATAACAGATGTCCTTAATGATTGTATATAATACTTGTGGCCTCTCGGGGAGAGAAAACTCTTCCACATATATTGAACATATCAGTTCTATTCTTGATCAGAACTTTGAAGATAAAAGAGTTATATTTTCTGGTTGTTTTGTAAGTAAAAAAACTTTTCAAAAAGTTTATGAAGCTTTTGGGGATAGAATAAGTTACTATTTTACGAATGAGAAGCTAGCCGTTAACCAATCTTTCAATCACGCTGTTCTCAAGGGCATTCAAGAGTTTGGGGAATTTGATGGATATGTTTATGTAGCCTCTGATGTAAGATTTACAGATGATTTAACTTCTTTGGCAAAATTAAACAACAGAATTCTAAATGAAGAAAACGGAATTGTATCCCCCGAAATAGATAAGGACAACGGTTATTTTTGGTGGTTTGACTTTGATGAAAGCCAAAATATCTGGGATGTTTTTGGTAGAGAAAAAGATTTTGTCGTTCCGTTAGGATCCACAGCAAATTTACATTGTGCTGTCTTTTCTAATAAAATACTCAAAGAGTATGGGCGTCCATTACCAGATATTTTTGTTTCCTACTGTTCTGAATCGTCGTTTTCTTTTCTTGCCGCGGCAGTCAAACAAAGATTTGTTATAGCAAATGACGTAATGTGCTACCATGGCACCAATAAGGGAATGCATCAAGGATTAGATGGACAGACTCAAGTGTTTGGAGCTGGTTGGGATATTGTATATCCCGGGTGTAAAAGCGTTAAAGAAATAGTAGAAAGTCCGGAAGCTGCAGCCTGCGGTTTTGGTCATGAAGAGTGGGTTCCTAGATTTGCTCATAAAATGGACGTACCAGATGATAAAACGTTTTTGGTTCATGATGTAAATCAATTTGATGAAAATGGATTTAGTATCGATGATAGATTAAAAGAGTTTATTAAAAATAATTTGTTTTTGAGTAAAGAAATTCTTGATTATGATAAAATCCAACATGCATTTGTTAGAGGAAAATAAATGAAAAGAGCATTAATAACAGGAATCGCTGGTAGTGGTGGTAGTTATTTGGCAGAATTTTTGTTGAACAATACTGATCTAGAAGTTCATGGTATTTCAAGGTGGCACAGTACAACTTCAAATTCAAATTTGAAAGGAATTTCACATAAAATTAAAATGCATGAATGTGATCTAACAGACTTGAGTGCAACAATCCGGGCACTACAAGCCGCCCGGCCAGATTATATTTTTCATCTTGCTGCTCATGCTAATGTTCACGTATGTTTTTCAAATCCGATAGCTGTTTTACAAAACAACATTAGTAATACAATTAATTTGTTTGAGGCTATTAGGATAGTGGGTATCGATCCGATAATACAGTTTTGTGGGACATCGGAAGTTTATGGCTTAGTAGATGTTAAAAACACTCCTATAACAGAAGAGGCTCCACTAGAGCCGGTTAATATTTATGCTGTTTCAAAATTGACACAAGAAAAAATAGCCAGTTCTTATTTTTATTCTTATGGGATGAAAGTAGTCATAACTAGAATGTTTGCTTATATAAATCCAAGGAGGGGAGATATTTTTTCAAGCGCTTTCGCAAGAAAAATAGTGGAAATTGAACAGGGCAAGAGAAGGATATTAACCCATGGTAATTTAAATTCAGTTCGAACACTTATAGATGCTAGGGACGCCATGGAATCTTATTGGGTTGCTTGTCAGCATTGTGACTATGGAGTTCCTTATAATGTTGGTGGGGAAGCCGTTACAACTGTGGGAGAATTTTTAGATATTTTAAAATCTAAATCTTCTGTTTCGATTAAATCTGAAGTTGATGAGAGGTTGTTAAGGCCTGTGGATGTAACAATGCAAATACCAGATGTATCTAAATTTATAAAAAAAACTGGGTGGAAACCAAAATATTCAATTGATGAAAGTGTTGAATTTCTTTTGGACCACTACAGGAGGATAACTTGAATAGCGTAAAATTAAATTTGGGCTGTTACGATAGAAAAATATATGGATTTATAAACATCGATATTAGGGAGGATGTAAGCCCAGATATTGTTGACGATGTTTTCAAATTAAACAAGTTCGAAAACGAATCAGTAGATCTTATATACGCTTGTCATGTTTTAGAACATGCAGATTATATCGAATCTGAAAAGGCTCTAAAAAGATGGTATAAAATTTTAAAGCCCGGTGGCGTTTTGAGATTGGCAGTACCAGATATGGAAGCGCACTTTGCACATTACTATTATCATAAGAATTTAAGGTTGCTTCATTCAACTTTTTGGGGAAGCCAAAAACACTCGTATGATTATCATAAAAACGGATGGGATTATAAAAAATTAAAAGAAGACTTGACAACCGTTGGGTTTCGTGATATAAATAGATACGATTGGGGAGATACGGAGCATTTTCATGTTGACGATTATTCTCAGACTTACTATCCTCATATGGATAAGGAAAACGGAAAATTAATGAGTTTAAATGTGGAGGCTATTAAATGAAATACGATTTATCAATTTTTATACCGGCGTTTCGTACACCTTTGTGGCCAAAAGTATACGAAAGTGTCAAGCAAGCCTGTAAAAGATACAGTTGGGAGATAGTTTTTATTGGGCCGTTTGAGCCACCGAAAGAACTTTGGGATAAAGAAAATGTTTTGTTCATAAAAGATTATGGTACCGTTACTAGATGTGCCCAAAAAGGAATGCCAGAGATCAGAAGTGATTTGTTCTTTTTAACTGTCGACGATTGTGTCTTTGCTGAAGATTCAATTGATCTTGCTATGGACACTTACAAAGAACAATGTGGCTATAAAGATGTTGTATGCATGATCTACGGCGAAGGCGGCAACAAAATGGAAACCAAATACTGGGAAGTTAAAACTCATGGTGATTTTAGATTACCCGGAATTGATCAATCTTGGAAAATTGCAAATCAATGTATAATGAATAAAAATTATTTTATAGAACTTGGGGGGCTAGATTGTATTAACTATGAATACATCGACAAGCCTATACATGATTTTATGTTTCGCCTACAGAAAGACGGTGGGAAAATTGTCTTTCCTCCAAAACACACCTGTATAGCCACCTGGTACCCGGGCGAAGAAGGGGATCATTCTCCAATACACCACGCTATGGTTTCTCATGACACTCCAATATTTCAATTAATGTATTCGAATCCTACATATTATTCCAAAAGAATAAAAATTCATTATGACAATTGGAAAAGAGCCCCAGAAGTTTGGGAAAGAAGATTTTCTAAAGGTATTCCGAATTCATATGAAGAGTTGTGTGATCAAGAAGGGTACAAAATATAGTTATGATAAACTTGAGCAATAAAAAAGTAATTGTCACCGGCGCTTCATCAATGATAGGTAGAGCGACAATAAAATTATTGTTAAATAGGGGAGCGATTGTTGCACCTCTCCTCCATGAAGAATGTGATCTTTTGGATTATAATCAAGCTATATCTGCTTTTTATAAATACAATCCGGATTATTGTATACACTTAGCAGGATATAATGGAAATATTGGGTTTAATAAGAAATATCCAACAGATATTTTTTATAATACGGTTACGATGGGATTAAATACTCTAAAAGCATGTGCAGAATCCGGTGTTAAAAAGGTGGTTTCTACTTTAGCCTCTTGTGCATATAGAAGCACCGCTGACGAGTTAAAAGAAGAGGATTTTTGGATCGGGCTCCCAGATGAAAGTGTTGAAGCGCATGGCTTAGGTAAAAAAGCAATACATGCCTTTTCTAAACAAATTTATAAACAATATGGAACTATGGCTGTCTGTACAATTTTCAACACTGCTTACGGCCCACATGATTCTTTTGATGTGAACAAAACGAAAGTTGTTGGAGGTTTAATTAAAAAATTTGTTGATGGAGCCAAAAACAATTTATCTGCAGTGGAATGTTGGGGGACTGGTTCTCCAAGAAGAGAATTAATATATTGTTCCGATGCTGCAGAAGGTATTGTTCAGGCATTAGAAAGATACGATTTTATTAATTTACCTATAAATATAGGCTTTAATGAAGATATTAGTATTAAGGAATTAGCAGAATTAATAAAGGATATAACAAACTTTAAGGGAACTTTGTATTGGAACACAGATAAACCTGACGGACAATACCGTAAAATTTTAAACTCTTCTAGGATGAGCGATTATGGTATCAAAATTAACGATAGGACATCTTTATTAGATGGGCTAACAAAAACAATTGAGTGGTATAAAAAAAATGAAATGTAAATTATCAATAATTCTACCTGGAATTAGAACAAAAAACTGGAGGAAATTTTATAACAGCGTTATGGATTCCTTTTCCGATTCCTTTGAAATTATCATAGTATCTCCATATGATCTACCAGACGATTTGAAATCATTGGATAATATAAAAATTATTAAAGATTACGGCAGCCCTTCAAGGTGTCAACAGATTGGTCTTGTTCATTGTGAAGGCGAGTTTGTTACATGGGGCGCCGATGATGGCTGGTTCTTAAATAATAGTCTAGACGAAGCATTAGGGTTTTGGGCGAATAATGCAACGAGCGATAAGGATATAGTTACTTGTAAATATACAGAGGGATCAAATTATAGCCCGGATATGTTACAAGATTTTTATTACAAAATTAATCATGCTGACGGCTTACGATCTGTTTTTGTACCTAATGATTATTGGGTTTTGAATGTTGGCATCCTTAAGACTGATTATGCCAAGCAAATTGGAGGTTGGGATTCGATATTCGAAATAACTACTATTTCTCATATGGATTTTGCTGTTAGAACCCAAAGAGACGGCGCCAAGTATTTTATGATGGAACATCCTATTTTTGTTTGTGATCATATGCCGGGTACGATGGGTGATCACGGCCCCGTTCATTACGCCCATATAGAACACGCGGAGCCGCTTTTTAGAAAAATTTACAATAGCTCTTCTAGTTTAGAAAGGGTTAAAATAGATTTGAATAATTGGGAAGATACTCCATCAATTTGGAAAAGGAGATTTTAAATGTATGATTTATCGGTTTGCTTAGCTGCTATAAGAAAAGATAATTGGCCAAGATTATACAATAGTATTGTGGGATCTGTTGGTGATTATTCTTTTGAATTAATTTTCTGTGGACCTCATGCGGAACTTCCGGATGAGTTAAAAGATTTAGAGAATGTTTCTTGTATACAAGACTTCGGTGCTCCGACAAGGGCTCAGCAATTATCTATGAAAAATGCTTCTGGTAGATATCTTACTTGGACTGCTGATGATGGCTGGTTTTTACCATATGGACTATCAGAGTGTATTAGGCAGTTGGATGAAATTTCGTCAGAGAAAAAGTGTATTGTTACGCAATATATTGAAGGGGGAAGCGATGGTCTCGGGGATCCAAAAGCAGGAATGTATTTTATGAATTTTCATGAACCAGTTAGATCTCCTTTTTATCCAAACAATTTTTTGATTTTTAATTCAGTTGTTCTGCCTACTCAATATTTTAAAGATTTAGGTGGGTTTGACTGTAGATTTGAAGCGTGTCCGATGGCATTTGTTGATTTTGGCGCAAGAGCCCAATTGGACGGTATAGATGCATCGTTAATCGGTGTTATTTTTGAATGCACACAGTTCCCTGGGCCCTCGGGCGATCACGCCCCAATTCATTATGCGCAACTAGAACACGATCAGCCTTTATATGCTAGTATTTGGAGAAGCTCAGGTTGTTTGGATAGAATAGAAATTGATTACGACAATTGGAAACGAGCACCAGAAGTTTGGACTAGAAGATTTGAGGAAGGAAAGCAAAAATGAAAATCAAATATCCATTGGCAAAAGAGACGATCAATAACGAAGACCTTAATGCCTTGTGTGATTGGTTGAAAGGTTATCCGCGTCTTACCAAGGGACAATTAACTTGGGATGTAGAGAACAGCTGGGCTAAATATATTGGGACGAAATATTCTGTATTTAATAATTCCGGATCTTCAGCCAATCTATTGATGGTATATGCAGCAATCATGGCGGGTAGGATTCCAAATAAAAAAATTGTTGTACCTTCTGTCGGCTGGGTGACTACAATTGCGCCTGCAATTCAATTTGGGCTTGAACCCATTATGGTTGGGGCAGATCGAAAAACCTTTGGTATTGACTTGGATCAATTGGAAGCTGTATGCGAAAAAGAAAGACCAGATGCAGTCATATACGTTCAGGTGCTAGGCGTACCACACTATAGAGAGCGTTTGCTGGCTCTTAAGAGTAAGTATGGCTTCACACTTCTAGAAGACGCCTGTGCGGCTCTAGGGGCCTCTTATAGCGATGGTCAAATGGTAGGTACTATTGGAGATATGTCATCGTTTTCATTTTACTTTGGACATCAACTTTCAACTATTGAAGGTGGAATGGTAAACACCAGTGACAAGGAATTGTATGAAATCCTGTTGATGCTTCGTAGCCATGGTTGGGGCAAGGACTTACCACAAGATAGTTATGATAAACTAATTGAGGAAACCGAGGTAGATGATTTTCATAAACCTTTTACTTTCTTCATAGCCGGTTTTAATCTTAGATCAACTGATCTTCAAGCTTTTTTAGGACTACGTCAAATTGAAAGAGCAAATCAAGTAGCCAGAGGAAGAAACAAGAATCATTTGCTCTATGCCAAGCTACTAGAAGGATATGTGGAATTTCAAGACTGGCAAGGACACAATCCTGTTTCTATCTCGTTTGGGGCATTAGCAAATAGTACAGAACACAGAAAAGAAATAGTAACACGCTTAGTGGAAAATGGCATAGAAACTAGAATTTTTAGTGCCGGCAATCTAGGAAAACACCCATTTTGGGTAAAGAGATATGGTGAATTTGAAGATGAAATGAGCAACAGAATACATTCTTGTGGATTTTTTGTTCCAAATTACCCTGAATTAGAAGAAGAAGAGGTTCACTTTATTTGTAAAGTTGTCCGAGGTGAATTATGAACAAGATCTTGATTATTGGAGAAAGTTGTTTAGATGTCTATCAACATGGGGACAGCAATAGGCTGGCTCCGGAGGCACCGGTTCCAGTATTTAGAAATAATGGTGTTAAAAAAGAAAATGGTGGTATGGCTATGAATGTTTATAATAACATAAAAGCCATTTCCAACATTGACGCAACTTTGGTAACAAATGAAAATTATTCTAATGTTCAGAAAATAAGGTTTGTTGACACCAGAACCAATTATGTTATTTTAAGGTTGGATGAAAATGATGATAATTATGAAAAACAAGATGTAAGAAAATACGATTATTCTAACTATGATGCGATTATAATTTCGGATTATAATAAAGGCTTTCTTACAAAGGACGATATTTATTATATTTCTACCAAAAATAATAAAGTTTTTCTCGATACTAAAAAAATTTTAGGGCCCTGGGCGTCTCTTATAGCATATATAAAAATTAATCAATTTGAATATGAATCTACAAAGGAAAAAATAACTGATGATTTGAGACAAAAATTAATTATTACTTTAGGCCCCGGAGGGGCAAAGTATAGAGGAATAAATTATCCTGTTCCGAAAGTAGAGATAAAAGATACTTGCGGAGCAGGTGATACTTTTCTTGCCGGTTTGGTAGTAGAGTATGTAAAAAGTCTTGATATTGGTAAGGCAATAAGGTTCGCGAATAGTTGCGCGACCAAAGTAGTACAAAAGAAAGGGGTTAGTATAGTATGAAAAATTTAATAGGAGTTATATTATGTATGATGTTTCAGTTATCCTCCCAGGGATAAAGCCAGAAAAATGGGAAAAAATATTTGAGAGTGTTGTCGAATCTGTCGGAGAGTACTCTTTTGAGTTTATTGGTGTCGGCCCTTATAATCCGTCGCAAGAGCTTTTAGAAAAAGATAATTTTAAATATGTGAAAGATTTTGGGCACCCTTCAAGATGTTTGCAAAGAGCCACCACATTTGCAACGGGTAAATTTATGACCTGGGGCAGCGAAGATGGTATATTTCAGCCTCTAGCTTTATCACGTTGTATTGATTTATTGAGTATGAATAATAGACACGATGCTTTGACTTCTAGGTTTTTTGAGCAAGATGCCAATCCCAATGCGCCTATTCCGGATCAGAGACAACTCTGGACGGCTTGGTATCATAGAGATTTAAGGCTCCCCGGAGTTAGACAGCATTTTAGAATCGCTAACATTGCAATGTATTATTTGGATTATTATCGTGAAATAGGCGGGATAGATTGTAGATTCGAACATGTTAATATGAATTGTAATGATCTCGCTTTTAGAGTTCAGGAAGCTGGAGGCCGTATTCTTCCGTCACCGGATATTGTGATTAGGCAAACTAACATACCAACACCATCTCTAGCTAAACGTCCTGAAAATAAAAACCGTAAACCACCAACTGAGGAAGCTTATCATGAAAATGATTATCCTTTATTTTATAGTATTTATGCTCAAGAAACTGGCGCTCGGAATAGGATTAAAATTGATTACGATAATTGGCAGCAAGCATCGGAAGTTTGGGAAAGGCGATTTGGAAATTCTACTCTATCTGAACTTGATGTGGAATAATTATAATATTTAAAAACGGAGTTGAGAATGTTTTATAAAATTTTAATAACCGGCGGTGCCGGATATATTGGATCTGTTCTGATACCCATGTTATTAAACGAAGGGCATGAAGTAACAGTGTATGATAATGTGTCTTATGATCCACAACCATTAATTCCTCATTTTTCAAATAAAAATTTTCATTTTATCAGAGGCGATATTTTAGACAAAAAAAATCTGAAAGAAGTTGTGAAAGGAAAAGATATTATAATTCATTTGGCGGCGTTAGTTGGCTTCCCTTTGTGTGATAAAAAACCCGACCTTGCCAGGAGAGTTAATATAGAAGGAACCAAGCTTTTGATTGATACGATGTCAGATGAACAATTGTTGTTTTATAGTTCAACAGGATCAAATTACGGGAAAATTAAAAATTTAAAATGTGATGAAGATTCCCCTTTAAACCCAACTTCTTTGTATGGTATCACGAAGACAGAGTCAGAAGGTCTTTGTATGTCTCGTAAGAATAGTATATCTTATCGTTTTGCAACTGCTTTTGGTACAAGCCCAAGATTGAGATTAGATTTACTTGTTAACGATTTAACCTATTTGGCACAAACACAAGGGTATATCGTCGTTTATCAACCCGAATTTATTAGATCTTTTATCCACGTACAAGATATGGCAAAATCTTTTTTGCTGGGTGTTCAAAAATGGAAAAAAATGATTGGTAATTCGTATAATATTGGTTCCGACAAAATGAGTTATTCTAAACAAGATGTATGCGAAATTATTTCCAGAGAAACTAAGTGTCTTGTATATTATGAAAACTTTGATTATGACAGAGACCACAGAAATTATGAGGTTTCATATGAAAAAATAAAAAAATTAGGATTTGATACCACTAAAACGGTGGAAGATGGGGTCAAAGAACTTATAAAAGTTTACAAACTATTAAACCTATATGACAGAAAATATTATAATATTGGAGAATGATAATGAAAAAGACAGTTTTAATCACGGGCGCTACTGGATATCTTGGTCAGGTTGTAACGAGAGACTTGATTGAGAGTCGAAAATACAATGTTCATTTATTGCTTGAAGACATTAATGATTATGAGTCTATTAGTAAGCATATTCCAATGTGTCCTGTTGATGTTGTTATACATATGGCGGCATTAGTTGCGTCTTATAAAGGCGATGAAAGAGATCTAGCTCAAACAAACTATCTTGCAACTAGAAAGCTCCTCCAATATTTACCTTTTGATGTTCATTTTATTTTTCTTTCTACGGAGTGTGTATTCAAGAGTGACCCGAATATGTGCTGGGATATTAATGATATAAAAGAACCTGAAACCGCTTACGGCACCAGCAAGTCTAACGCAGAGGACTTTTTACTTAGACAAAGTAATATAAATAAAATTTCTATATTACGGACTTCTATGTTATATGGCTATGACAAGCCAGAAAGAAAAAACTTTTTGAGATTTTTGTATGAATGTGTGGAAAATCAAGCTGAAGTTGAAGTTTTTACAGATGTATATAATCGCCCAACTCATGTTAGTGATCTTTCCGCATTTATATTAGATGTGATAGAAAAAGAAACAACAGGGATTATACATGCCGCGTCAGAAGATTATGTTAACAGGTATGAATTAAGTAAAATGTTTTGTGATGCGTATGGTTATTCACATGATCTTTTAATTCCGGTAACACAGCCAATTGCCGGCAGAATGCCTACACAATTAAACTTAAAACCTAGTGAAATATTCACGAAACAAGTTAAATTTCCTTTAAGAGAGGGAATTATAACTTGTTTAAAAAAAATTAATAATATTGGGGAATAAAAAATGAGAAAACTTGGAAATATGGAAATTTTATCTAGTACTTGCAACCTATCAACAATAAAAGATGGTCGTGGCGGTATTTTTACTTGGGTATTGGATGAACCAATACGCGAATTCAACATGCTTCACTTTCATCCTGGAAAGTCAAGAGGGAACCACTATCATCCTGAATTTGTTGAATATTTTTTAATTGTGGAGGGTTCGATTATGATGATAACTAAAGACCCAGAAACCGGGAAAGAAGTTAGTATGTTATGTTCTAAAGGTACTTGCTTTCGTACACCAAAGGGAGTGCCGCATGCGACTCATGCGATAACAAGCGCGACTTGTATGTCTCTTCTTACCAAACCATGGGACGAATGCGACCAGCCTATCGTGCATGAAAATTTAATACCTCAAGGTGAAGAATATATAAAATATGCCAAAGAGCAGGGATTTGAACATTCCGCAGAAGAAATCAAGAAAAAATAAAAACGAGTTTATTTTAAAATGTATAAAACTATTTGGACAAATGGGTGTTTTGACATCTTACATAGAGGACACTTTGAGATATTTAAATTTGCCAAATCTCTTGGTACTTTTTTAATTGTTGGAATTGATTCTGATGAAAAAGTTAAAAAAGACAAAGGAGACCTCCGGCCATTTAATTGTTTGGAAGATAGAGTATTCGCCTTAGAAAGCATACGCTATATTGATAAAGTAGTGGTGTTCAGCAGCGCCTTGGAATTATCAAATTTAATTAAAAGTACTGAACCAGATATAATGGTGATTGGATCTGATTGGAAAGGAAAAAAAGTTATAGGTCAACAATATGCTGGAGAATTAGCGTTTTTTGATAGGATAGGGAATTATTCTACAACAAAAATTTTAGGAGATATACAATGACATATGTTTTTGATATAGATGGCACAATATGTTCCCTAACGGGTGGTGATTATGAAAATGCCAAACCGCTCAAAGATAGAATAAAAGTTATTAATAGACTATATGAAGAAGGCAATACAATACATTTTTTAACCGCTAGAGGCATGGGAAGATCCGATAACTCTCAGATCTTTGCCCATAGATTATTTTACAATTTGACAGAAAATCAATTAAAAGAATGGGGGGTTAACTATCACAAGTTGTTTCTTGGTAAACCCTCCGGAGATATATATGTAGACGATAAAGGAATGAAAGATGTCGAATTCTTTACCAATTAAATTTGTTCCTAAAGGCTGGGGATTTGAAAAGTGGATTGTTAACTGCGAAGAATATTGTGGGAAACTTTTATATTTTGTAAAAGGAAAACGTTGCTCGTGGCACTATCACAAACTAAAAGACGAAGTTTTTTATGTGCAATCTGGAAAAATTAAAGTTAGATATTCCGATGGAGATGTGATGTATGAACACGGCATCCTAGTGGCAGAGGAAAGAATATTAGGCCCAGGTGACAATTTTCATGTTTACCGTGGATTGCGCCATCAAATGATTGCACTGGAGGATACAGAACTTTTTGAGTTCTCAACCCAACATTTTGACACAGACAGTTACAGAATTAAAAAAGGAGATTAAAATGAATTATGTATTATCAAACCAAGCCCTCGGAGCAATCATGATGGCTTTGCAAAGATCATTAATGGAACAATCGGATATAGTGCCGCTGCTAAAGGGATTTGAAATTCAAATCGATGATTCTAATGAGCTTGTCGTAATGAACCCTCCATTGATAGAAATAGATGATGAAGAGAAGAGCGTGGAAATTGAATAATGCCTAAATATGTATACAAATGTGATTATTGTACTGCACATTTTGAGATGTATCACGGCATGAATGAAGCCCAAGAGGAGTGTATCTACTGCTGCGCCCAATCACCTCATAGAGTTCCACAAATGCCCTTTCTGAAGCTCCGAGAAGATTCAAGGGGTAACAAGGTAGGCGATGAAGTAAAAGCTGCTATAGAGGCGAATAAGACTGTTTTAAAAGACATTAAAGAAAAGGCAAAAAAGGAGTACTATATTGATGACAATTAAATTATGGCTTAGTATTTTTTTAATAATATCATTGTTTATTAATGGATTTTTTTTCTGGTTTATTCGAGAACAATCTAAAAAGTTATTTATCGTTTCCGGAAATATTAATGATTTATTTGAAATGATTTCAAACTATCGGAATCACTTAAAGGATCTTTATTCTATGGAAACATTTTATGGAGATGAGAATTTAAACTTTCTGTTACAACATACAAACTCTCTTTTAAAAATTTTAGAAGATCAGTATGGCGAAATTATTTATTTAACAGAACCTCTCGAAATTGAACAAGAAAATGAACAAGAAAATGAACAAGAAAACGAACAAGAAAAAGATGTATTTTACGCAGGAACACGAAGAAGCGATCATTAAATACTGCACAACTTCTTCGTATCCAGAAAAAGAAATATTATATGAAAAATTAATACAACCAGCATTTAATCAATTGGTTGATAAAATTGTTTTTTCATATAAATTTACTTCTCTGCCAAATATTGATGAATTACGAATGGAATGTAAGGTATGGTTGACTACGATATTGGATAAGTATGATCCAAATAGAGGGTCGAAGGCATTTTCATATTTTTCTGTTATTACAAAAAACTGGTTTATTCATAAAGTAAAACGTAATACCAAAAGACTTCGGAGAGAAGTTCCATATGAAGAAGCGGAACTTGAGTTACGATCCAGCTTTATTGATCCGGGAGATCAATATTATCAAGAAAGAGTGAATAGAGAATTTTGGAAAAATTTGTGGGAAGAGATTGATTCTTGGGAAGTGGATTATGAAAAAGAAGCCGAAAGAAAGGTCTATGAAGCAGTTAAGATTGTTTTATCGTCTGTTGATGATATAGAAATTTTTAATAAAAAAGCGGTTTATCTTTATCTTAGGGAATTAACCGGGATGAACACAAAGCAAATAGTTACTCATCTCAATAAAATGAGGAAAAGGTATAAGGAGTTTAAATCCGATTGGGATGATGGTAAAATCTAGACCAGATCTAATTATTTATATGAAAAGCAGAAAACACATAGATCAAGCAATAAAAAATATAACAGAAGACAGAGAGATCACGAGAGAACTGCTAGACGATGCAATTAAGTGGCTCAGTGTTGACGATGCTCGGCATAAAGAGATTGGCATGACATTAGCTAAATATGTTGAGACCTTGCAAAGATCTAACGAACAATTAGTTAAATTATGCTCTTTAATATCAAAACAAGAAAAATCTGAGGAATTAACTGAGGACGATTTTGTTCAAATTTTTGAACAAATACAAAAATCGGAGAATAAATAATGCCTAAGTATAAACCCAACATGTTAAACCCGTATCTGATTAATCAATACAGCAATGATCCGATTGATCTTTGGTATTGGAGGTCGGCCATAAAGACAGATAATATGAACAATGAAGCAATGAATCGTGAAAGGCCTAACGGCTTTTGGGGCATTGTTTTATCCGGCTATAGAACAGAACAAAATACTGGCACAGGAAACGATTTTGATGATGCCACTCGGGTGACGGACTCCAATAATAACACATATTTGGAAATTACAATTTATCCTTGGAAAACTCCTTCTCTGTTCGGTTCAATGATACCAGATATTTTAACTTTTGCTACAGATACGCCGGCAAAACGTTTAACAAAATTGAAAGAATTGATGAACATTTGTACCCACTTGTGTCGAATTAGATCTTCAACCGACACCGCGGTACAATCTTCTTTGGAATTTGGATGCAAAGTTTGGTGTCGGTTTGAAAATAATACAGATAAAACAAGCTTTAACAATGTGAGGTTTGATTTTCCTCGAGGAAACATTGAAAGAGAACCGGAGTTTGATAAATTGTTTGGAATAACAGACAAAACCCCTGCAGCAAAGCTCTTTGAAGGAGGACAGCCCCAGACGCTGAGTCAGGCTCTTCTGTTCGGCGAAACAGACAGCAGCATCGCCTTTTGGGCTGGAAAATATGATTCATCTACAACAATTCCCTATAAAGCCCGAAGCGATAGATTCATTGCTACTTTACACCCAGAATTTGCGCCCTACATTAAAGCCTTTATATACAAAGCGTATGAAGAAAAAAAGATATCGATATATATGAATGATGGATATAGATCTCCTAAAAGATCAAATGAGCTGCTTGCTGCGTGGGTCGCAGCCGGGAGCACCGGAATTAAACCAGCTGCCGGAGGAACTAGTTATCATAATGCCGGGATGTCAATTGATTTTAATCCCGTTTTGAGTTCTGGAGAGTGGATCAAATCAGTTCGTCCTAAAAAGGACTGGGTAGATTCTGGAATTGTTGAGATCGGAGAATCAATTAATTTACGATGGGGTGGCCATTTTGGTGGAAATTACGATCCAGTACATTTTGATTTTGGGAATGTTGTTTCTAAAACAGTAATGAGTCAGATGCTTGCTACCGCTACAGCACAAAATGTAGAACCGACTGCTGTTCCTTCCGGAGTAGCTCCGCCAACTACACCAGCCCAATCGAACGTCGATTATACCGCCCTCGTCACAGGAGCTCCATCAACCACACAAACCCAATCGAGCGTTGATCCCGCCGCCCCAGCCTGGGAGAGGTTCAAGTGACTAGAAAGAAGAAACTACAGGATCAGGGAAATTTTTGGGATCAAAGTAGGCTGTCAGGCCTTCGTGCGAATAATAGAAGAAGGGGCATTCAAAATACCACAATTGACCAGGCTTGCCCCACTTTAGAAGTAGCCCAGAATGAAACGATTACGAGGGGCCCCACCAATCAATTGATAATTCTCGGCGAGGACAAGCCGACAGGCCCATCTTCAGGTTACGGCGGACAAGGAGCCACACAGACATCTAGAATAGATTTGATTGCTGGTTTGGCGTCTTCTTTTCCCGGAGGAGTCCCCAGTTCAAATACAATGTTAAGCCCCAATTTTACTATTGATGCATCAAGGATTTATATTTCACAACAAGCAGACCCAGATCATTACATGGGCTTGGCTGGTTCAAACGTAAAAGCCAGATCCATGATTGGTTTAAAGTCGGACACGATCAGATTACATGCTAGAGAAGGTTTTAAGATTGTAACTGGAAAGTCTAGGCTTGATGGTCGTCACGATGAAAAAAATTCCAATGCTGGTGATATAGACGGCGTACAACCTATTGAAATAATTCCCGGAAATTATTCTCATGATGAAAAATATGTATGCCTTAATCTTTTAGATGTGTCCAAGCAGGCTATTGCAGTTAGAAAAAAAGTTCAAGGTGTTGTGAGGGGCGAGGATCTATCGCAAATGTTAGATGAGTTATTAGAAGTGTTGATACAGATTTTACAAAAAGTTGAGGACAATACAACTAATATGTCCTTGCTTGCAAAAGCCTTCGGTAGTCATTTCCATGACTCTGCTCCTGGCTTTGGAGCTCCGACAACACCAAGTTCTATTGGAATTGTCGGGGGAGCTATTACAAAAATACAGAATTTTATTTCTATACAACAAGCAGCAAACGTGAGGTCTCAGATAGATAACATTAGAGAAAACTTCATGACACCGAGGGGATCTACCCCTTTTCTATCAAAACATGTAAAAGGAATTTGAGGACTAAAAATGGCTGAAGCAGAAGAAAAATTTTCTGATTTTCAACAAGACGAATGCATCGTAGAACGACAATCGTTTGTTGAAAAACAAATTTGTCCAACTTGCACAAAGAACCCCAACTATGTGCTCGAAAAGCGATGGTTTAAAATGACAGAAGGCTGGCTAGATGAAGCCACTTGTCAATATAAAATAGTAATTAACGAATTAGAAGTATCAGGAGAACAGCCAGGTGGAATAATATTCCCGGCTGACGATCGATTAGAGCAAGAAATTATTCGCGAAGGAATAAGAAGATTATTATCACAATATGATAAATTGATAGCAGACGAAACCGTCTGTTCTTTTGGCGGCTGTTCTGCAACTAAAAAAGAGATACAAGATCTCCGCGCTGATATAGAGGAATATAAAACAAAAGCAGAAAAATTTAAATCAGCAAAAATAGCTGGTGTATTATTGGGCATCGCTTTTGCAGGAGTACCGGGAGGTATCTCAGCACTAGCCTTAACCGGACTTGTTACGAAGGGGTTGCTAGATAAAGATAGATTTGAAAGATTCGGGCTTTTCCCTTCTGAAAATGAACAAGGTCAATTAAAAGAGTATTTGACAACTTACTTCGGCTCTGATCTTTCAAGTCGACTAGAAAAAATAGAAAATTTATATCCGATGGTTCACCCTTATGCTTTAGAGTGGGTCACAGTAATAGAAGAGACTTATGTTAATTATCGATATAATGAAGGGAAAAAATATTTAATCTCGATTCCTGCTGAAAATTTTAATAAAATCCCAGAAGCTCCGATTGGAGTATCAGATATAACTGAAGATCTTGCATTTAATTTAGACGAAATAGTTCTTGATACACAAAGTTTATCAGATCGTTTGTTTAAATTAAGAGTATCTCTCAACGCCTTCAGCTTTTATTACTCGGCGTTTCAACGCGTTGATGATTTATTAATTAGAGCAGAACAGCCTATAGTTGGAGAAGATCCTAGCTTGAATAGGCTAAATTACGCTCAAGTTATAAGCGAGATAACTGAATTTAAAGCTCTTTTGAATGACGTTTTAGCTCAAAATGGTTTTGAAAGATTGTTTCTGTTTAATGTTCCCACCTTTGGTATACGAACCGAAGCCGAAAAAATAAAAATAGTTTTCGATACTACAGACGAGATTCCTTTTAATATAGCAAAAAAGAACAACAAATATCAAGTTTACGCAAAATCTGGATGCAAAGAATATGTAAGACTGAATGGGAGCTTCGTTCTTAATAAATATCCGACTGTTTTGGCTTTTTTGGCTCGGCTTGATGAAATTACAATTGATTTAACGGCACTAGAGACAAAACCTTGGCTTGAATTTACTTTGGAATATTTCTATCCAACAATGATAGCAGATTATGGTTTAAATAGTGGAGCAGCCACAGAAGAACAAAAAAGTGCTCTTGCTTGTTTTTTGGAACAGGAATTAGCACTCGGCGATGGAAACCTTATAGATTCTGTAACAGAAACCATTTTATCTGCTGCCGATATATGGGCATATGAACGAGCAAAAGAAGCATGCAAACAAAGAGAGGCAGCAGTGGAGGATGGCGCCTCCGCGGAAAAAGACAAGAAAAACAGAAAAGAGAGAAAAGCCGAAAGAGCAGCAGAACGACGCGCAGAAATGGTCGATCGATTTACAAATGATATTTATAACGAAGAAATACAGATTATTGTCGATAATTTCAATTATATCGAGCTAACTGCCGATGAAGACCATGTTCCATGGACTCGACAACGCTTTGAAAATAGATACCCAGAAACTGTAGAAAGCACGAGAGAAATTGCGAAACAAGAAGCCGAAGAAAAATATGCTGCAAATGAAGAAAAATTTGGAGATAAAATTACAAATTCTCCTTGGGCTCATGATACAAAAGATGCACTCCGGGCAACTTTTGAGAAAGAATTTACTATCGTTGATACATTAAAAAAAGATATTAATACTCTTAAGGATGTTGAGGGTTTAAATGATTTTCTTGCTGTTTTCGGTGTTTGCGGTGTTTCAAAATTAAGCGGAACAGTTATAAAATGTTTAACTGGAGGCTTGACTTTAGAAAAAATACTTGATGCAGCCATAAGAAAGATCTTTGAATATATGGATCTATATGTTTTTCAAGCCTTCCTTAACGGGCTTCCGGCAAATATCAAAAGAGAGATCGATAGACAAATCCAGAAACAATTTGGAAAGGGTTTAGGTGTAGCGAAATTACTTGGATTTTTGCTAGAACAACAGCCAAATGCAAATTTAAGAGCAGTTTCGGGCCCGATGTTAGCAGAAATAGATCGAGCCATGGATGTGATAAGGAAATCCGTCCTCCCCGCCGATGATTTGTCTCCACAAAATCTCGAAGAAGTGGCTTATCTCTTGGAAGGCGGCGATACAACTTTTGGAATATGGGCATTGAAATTAGAAGTTGATAAGGTTTATGATTATGATGCGAAATCTTTCAAAGGTGAAAACGATAAAGATAAAAAACATAATGAAAGACTTTTAAGACGAAATATTCGTTCCGCAATAAAAGATAGAGACAAAGAAGAATTAGAGGCTGCTCGGAAAAAATTTCTTAGTCTATTAAACCAGCCAGCATTGTTGGAAGGCTCAACTCTTCAAGAAGATGCTGCAGAAAAGAGGGCAGTCCGAGCTGAAGGTCGGGAACAACGTAGGGGCGCTGGTGTAGACTTGGTTAATACAAAAATAGGAGCACTAGGCAAAAGCGAGTATGAACAGGCTGTTCAAGATTATGAAGAAACAAATTTGGGCGTAAAAGTAAATAAATTGATTGGTGCTGTATTAGTTGAAGCCATAGAATCTTTATTTGATTTTATCCCATCAACAAACTTATTTGAAATGCTAAAACAGTTTCCAATTCCCGATCTTGTCATAAATCTTTTAGAGACGCTAATAAAGCCATGCCCAAGCCAACCTCTATTTTATCCACCGCCGGCAGAATTTTTAAATTCTTTGAAAGTCGATATTTGTGATCCGACTCTCCAGATTTCCTTTCCGAAACTAGTCATGCCTCCTACTAATTGGAGATATTCGCTCAGAAAAAAAGTTAGGGACGAAGTCAGAAAGAAATTACAAGAATTATTTACTAAACTTTTAGTAGATATGTTCAAAAAAATTCTTGATAGCCTCGAGAGCGCTTTTTGTAAAGCACTAGAAACTATCGGTGGTCTTGCCGCTGAGAGCCTCGGATCTAAAAATTTAGAGGATTCTTTCTATAAAGCTTTAGATGCAGCATTTTGTGGACCCGATCCTGGATATGAAAATGCCAGGGCTATTTCTGATTCTTTATTCGGTCTCCATGCCGCCAAAGCCACAAATTTAATATCTGGTCTCGCTGCTCAAGATGAATTATTAAATGCTATAACTTCTGATGAGCCCGACGATGAATTAAATGATAGAATAGCGACTGCGATTAATACACTTGCACCGGAATTAGAGGTATTGCTCGGATCACCAGGCAAGGTTAGCTATTTTTTCTGGACAGTTGGTAGTTTTTTATCATCAGAAGATAAAGAAAGAATACAGGACATGCTTGATGAGGGCATCCCAAATCTTCCAATTAGTAGCGCTATTTGTTTAACAAATGAACAGTTAGATGAATGGAACAAATTGAGAGAGCAATTGCTTAGAGACAAAGGACTTTCTCGTGAAGATGCATTTGCCCAAGTCAATCGACTAAACGATTTGACCGAAGAGGCTCTGGCAGACTTTATGGATGATAAAGCTGCTTTGGACGGCCCCGGTTTGTTCACTGCGCCCGTGGCTGACCTGTTCGGGCTGCACACCGACGCCGATGATGATTGCGGCAAATTAGCTGAAGATGCTGGGATTGACGATATATATGACAATGATGAAGAGTGTTGTGATGATATTATACAAAATCAACAGTCCGAATTCGAAAAAGACCAGGAAAGGACAGATACAGAAGAAGAGTTTGAGGCACTCAATAGAATTATAAAACGAAGTTTTTTAGGACGAGGCGGGATTTTTAACGAAGCGCTACGAGATATGAACGATAAGACTTTGTTTTTTCATATTTTAAGAGTTAAAAGAACTCATTTGTGGTCGAATTACGCCAATCATCCAGATGAACATGAAATAAAATATGCCGACGCTGGGAAAATATTACAAGCTACGATGAAACTTACAAGTGAAGGTACCGGAAAACCCGACCCGGAAGGAATTTTTCCAGAGACAGTATGTATAAAATTGAGAGATGAAGCCTCAAAGGAAGACAATTTTGAAATCAAATCTAGCGCTGGATTTTCTACAGAAAAAATAAAGTCTGAACCATATAGCCCAGGATTTCGTATAGATGAAATATTGACTGAAGAAGCTGTTAGTAAGAACGACGGAAACAAAGAACATAATATATTTTTAAGATTTGTCAATGATCAGAAAGATAATAAAGATATTTTGCCAAAAAGAAATAGGGTTTATTACGAATCTTATTCAAATGTTACTTATCATTCTGTTAATCCTGGTTATTTCGATTATTATTCATCTGTGACCGAAAATATTAGTAAAGACGACCCTTCATATGAAGCAGATTATTCCTCAATTATACCAATAGAGCTTTCTGATGAACAAGTGGGTGTATTAAGCGCTATCAATATCAACTATGGTGTGGACAAGGAAAATAATATGAGGCAATATGTGTTTGATAAATTTTTAAATTATAATTATTCGGATTTAATTGGCTCTCAAGATTATAAATCTTTGTTTGATTCTACCATCGAAGAATTCACTAAATCAGTAAAAGATAGTGTTTTTATTGATCCGGATAATGATATTCCATATGGCTTTCGATTTGGTTATAAGCCCGATAGCTTAATAGAAGATGACTTTGTTTATTATAATCCGGATGGAAAAGCTGAATATAATTTACGAAACGCTGAAAAAATATTAGGAGTATATAACAATTCTAGGATCGTGGTTCTGGATCCCGAAGTATACGGAGGTACTTATAGAAGACCGCCAATACATATCAAGCCTTTGACTTATACTGGCTGGCTAGATACTTCTCAAGTTTTATTTGGTGGCTATGAGGGCTGTGAACCTAAGACCCCTGGTGCTCTTGCATTTAAGGATATAGGACAAAGAGTTAATAAATTAAAGAATGGATTACAAGAAGATTCGCGATTAGCTGAAGACCCTGATTGTATTTCTATTAGGCCGTTCAACCACTTACTACATTCTAAAACGCATGCTTCTTTAGATGGCGTGGTTAGAACGACTTTACGCACATATGCAGCAGAATATTTTTTATTAGGCTTAGGAATTTTTACCAACCTCAAGTTTTCTGAAAATAATTATGATTTAGCTTGTACGACGTATATGGTAAATAAGATGAAAGAAACCATGACCGGACTAGGATCCGCAAGATCCAGCCGTCGCATAAGAATAAAAAGATCAAATTACTGGTATACTTTTTTAGAACAGACTGTTCAGGCCTATCAGAGGATGATAGATGTTGATGGGCTGAAACCACCAATCGAAATTCAATCGGCGTTGGATATCATATACCAGGTTCAAAAAAACTATGTATATCCAACTAGAAAATTAAAAAGAAAATTTTTAAACGTAGACTACACTTTTCGATGTCCCGGAGCAGAAATGCACCCTGATGACATAACAGATATTTCATATTTTTATCATGCCGCCGCCGCTTTTAGAATATATGGAGATAATATGTTTAAAGCTGAGGATGAGGTGAAAATTAGGCGCAAAAAAAGATTTAGATTAAAAAAATTGAGATTTTTTACAAAAATATTGGCCATAAGAATAGTAGAAAGAGAGTGTATTTTGATTTTGTCGGAGATGATGAAGTCGGAAATAAGAATATTGTCTGATAGATTTTCAGGTGAAATGTCTGTGGCACCAACAATTTCCGATGCGAAAAAATATTTACTTGGTATGGAAAAAATATTTCCTATGTCAAATTCTAGAATTGGACTAGCAAGTCATGAAAATGACGGCGACCCTGGTAATATTCCTAGTGTCTCGGAAAACAATATGTCTTTTGATGTACCTGATGCTTCTAAGGCCACATTTATAGTTGAGAAATATATTAGATTAAGGGAGGGTCCCCCTAGTAAGATCCAGCTAGACGGATCTTATAAGCCTGTTCCGGATTTTATTTTAAACAGGCTTGACGAGTATAGGGGGATTATTTCTCCGGAAAAATTTAACGAATTTAAAGCAAGTCTAAGTCAAGAAGGCTTAGGGGATTTTAGATTATCAGATTGTTTTGGTGATCTAGAATTTGTCTATAAGAAAAATATAAAGAGTTTTTATGAAAAAAAATCAACAAGCAAGAGAGCTTTTATTAATGATAGAATGCTGCAAGAATTTATTACATTGAATCCTGATCTTGAAGAAGAAATTGTTGGTTTTCATCAAAAATATTTATTGGGCAGAGATCCACCTGGCTTTACTATTTTAATATCTAAAAAGAATTTAGATGTTAATGAAGAATTGAGTCCTGCTGGTGTAGTTGGTGATACCGGGGTATATTACGGTATAAGAATAAGTATCATCCCTCCAAAAGGCAAATATAATATTGATTCTACTTCTGAATTAACAAGAAAATCCAAAGCTTCTAAGGCTCTAATGTTTAACGATGGCAATTTAATACTCCCACTGGTTTCAGAGGAAATTTTGGTAATTGATCAGAACCTAGACACTTTTGATCCTCTCAAAAGTTATGATTTAGCTTGTATGGTTAGCAAGGTTCAAGCTAATCCAATTTATACCTTGATGTTTGATAAAGTTTTTTCTACAAGCATGATTTCTTCTATGGCTGCGATTTATTGCATGCACAATTGGCCCTTTGCTTTAGGCTTCGGCACGTCAGATGATCCTACTGAGTTCATAGAGAGAGACATTGACGCAATAGACCCCGCCGACCCTGAAGACGAGAGTGACGGAGTTTATAATAAAAGAGCTAAGAGGATGCTAAGAAGACAATTCGCAGGCCTCTATTTATCTAATGACTCTGATGGATTACATCCAGATCGAGAAGATTCAGACGGTCGCCTTGAAGTTGACAACCCTTTTGATGAAATGTCTTTAGCAAATTTGATACCAAAAATTCCTTTATTACAAAGAAGAAGAATTATAGCAAACCCTTATGATGCAAATGGAGAGGAATGTACTAATCCATTGAAAGATTTGTTTTAAGATCTAATTATTTAAAAGAGGATTTTAAAGATGCCACTTTACGGACCTAGATGGCCTTTGAAAAGAGGGAACGAAGATACATATGAACTTTATGACGATGCGAAACATCAAGTTTCATTTTATTTAAAAAATTTATTGCTAACTCACCCCGGAGAGAACATTAGTGATCCTGGATACGGTGTCGGCATAAGACAATTTCTTTTTGAACAAAATGTTGAATCGGTGAGATCCCTAATTCAATCTAGGGTTTCAGGACAAATCTCTCGATATCTTCCATATCTTTCGGTGGAAGATATACGAGTAGCAGCTGATTCTGCGGAGATAGATGAAAATACTTTAAAATTAAGAATTACTTATTCAATACCAGGAAACTTTGAACAACAAGTATTTGATTTAAATCTAAAACAAACACAAGAAATAGGATTCTATTAAAATGCCAGATAAAAAAATTTTAGTCAATTATACAAATAGAGATTTTAATTCAATTAAAAAGGATTTAGAACAACACGCAAAAACGTATTATCCAGATACTTATAAAGATTTTTCAGAAAATTCATTTGGATCATATGTTTTAGATGCCGTTTCGTATGTCGGAGATATGCTATCCTTTTATTTAGATTATCAAGTAAACGAATCTTTTCTACAAACAGCAGTAGAATATGATAATGTAAGGAGACTAGCAAAACAATATGGCTATAAATTTGCCGGCCGACCAGCCGCCTTTGGGATAGTTTCTTTTTATGTTAGGGTGCCTGCGAACTCTTCTGGTCTGGGTCCTGATATTGAACATATTCCAATTTTGAAAACGGGAACTGAAATTAAAGCCCAAACTGGTACAACATTCGTTTTAGCCGAAGATGTGGATTTCAATGATCAGAAGAACGAAATAGTAGCCTCTAGATTTTCAGAGACAACAGGAAAGCCCACCGAATATGCTATTCGAGCTCAAGGACAAATAAAATCAACAGTTTTATTCAGAACCACTGTTGATGTTAGTGATTATACAAGATTTCAAAAAGTTAGAGTTGGCCCAGGGTCAATAGCAGAAATTAAATCTGTGATTGATACGGAAGGGCGTGAATATTATGAAGTTGATCATCTGTCTCAAGATGTTGTTTATGTTGAGACAACAAACCCAAAGGCAAGACGAGATGGTGTCCGTTCTATTTTAAAACCTAAGATAGTCCCTAGAAGGTTTGTATTAGCGCAAGATTCAACAGGCACTTATTTACAATTTGGATACGGTTCTGATGAAGAAAAAAACATAACAGATATAGCAGACCCTTCACAAATATCTTTAAGAATGTCTGGGCGACCTTATATTTCCGATTATGCCTTTGACCCCACAAAATTACTTGATACAAATACTCTTGGTGTTGTACCATCTAATACGACTTTGACTGTATTATATTATTCTAATGATTCAGATTCTATTAATATAAATGCCGGCGAAATAAATTTAATATCTATTTCTTCCTTCGATTTTGTAAATGCAGTTTCAAGCACCTCAACTGTCAATCAAAATTTAGTGCGTAATTCATTGGAGGTCGCAAATGATAAACCAATAGTGGGAAACACTTCTTTACCAACAGCCCAGGAAATTCGTTATAGATCTTACGCTGTTTACGCTGCTCAAAATCGAAGCGTTACTAAAAATGATTATGAAGTGTATTGTTATATGATGCCGGCGAAATTTGGCAGCATAAAAAGAGTTAATGTGGTAAATGATCCATCATCAAGTAACCGCAGAATATCTCTTTATGTAATAGGTGAGGATAGTGCTGGGAACTTAGCAGCTTTAAACTCAACAGTTAAAGAAAATTTAAAAATTTGGTTAAACAAGAATAAAATGATAAATGATTCGATTGATATTTATGATGCAAAAATATTGAACATTGGCTTTGATTTTAAAATAACTGTTGAATCAACAAGAGATAAACTTGAGGTTTTGTCTACTGTATACAGTAAACTTAGATCTGAATTAACAGATAAATTATTTATTGGTGAACCTTTTTATATAACGAAAATTTACAATATAATAAATAAAGTAGAGGGCGTAGTCGATACTGAAAATGTAAAAATGAAATTAATGACAGGAACAAAGTATTCAAGTGCTCCTGTTTCTATTAATCAAATGAAGTCAAAAAACGGAACATATTTGAAAACACCTAGGAATGTTGTTTTAGAGATTTTAAATTTTAACACTGATATAAGAGGAACAACTCAATGATCAGAAGATATTTCGCGACGAAAGACAATACTATAACAAATGCTTTTGAAGAAGACTTGTCAACCCGTGGCACTGGATCAAATATGGGAGCCTCTGATATTCTAGAGGTTTTTTCCATTTATGGCGGCGCCTCTTCGGCGTCCTCAGAATTATCAAGGGTTTTAATTCAATTCAATACAAATGATATAATAGCCGATAGAAACGCTGATAAATTAGCAGCTTCAGGATCGGTCACTTGGTATCTCAAAATGTATGATGCTCCGCATTCTAGAACAACACCAAGAGATTTTAAAATGGAGGTGTTGTCTGTATCTCGAGAGTGGGAAGAAGGTTACGGATTAGACATGGAGACCTATAAAGATTTGACCAAGAATAATATTGGCTCTAATTGGCTCTCGGCTTCTAGTACCGAGGGCTGGACTAATGTCGGTGGCGACACTCATTCATCCCTCCCTGCTGTACAAGCACTTGAAACTGGTTTTGAGGATTTAACAATAAACGTTTCTGATTTTGTAGAACAGTGGATTGATGGTACAAGATCAAATTACGGATTTCTCATCAAATTAAGCAGCTCCTATGAAGCACAGGCTTCATCATCTTTGGGCTTTTTTGACACCGGTGACAATAATGAATCGGGGAGCGTAATTCATAACGCCACTGGCTCTACTGATTCATATTATACCAAAAGATTTTTCGGTAGAGATTCTGAATTTTTCTTTAAGAAACCTGTTTTAGAAGCAAGGTGGGATGACTCAAAAAGGGATGACCGTGGCAATTTTTATTTTAGTAGTTCTGTCGCGCCAGCCTCAGACAACATGAATACAATATATCTTTACAATTATGTTAGGGGAAGGTTGAGAAACATTCCTAGCATTGGTAAAAATTTAATTTTTGTTAGTTTATTTTCCGGATCGTCAGACAACTCTGCTCCTTATGGCGATGCTCTCAGGCTAAGTATATCTGGCGGCGTGGCATCCGAATCTGGCTTTCAACATGCTGTTACTGGAGGCTATGTTTCTACTGGTATATACTCTGCCTCTGTTGCTTTTACTGGCTCTGCACAGTTAGATAGGGTTTTTGATGTTTGGTATAGTGGAAGTGGCCCGGTAACTTCAGCAAAAACCGCAGCCCTTCAATTTCATACTGGTTCTATCACACCGAAAACTTTCGATTCGTCTGATTTTACTGAGGATCAAAAATATACACTTTCAATGCCAAGCTTACGAGATCAATATAGAAAAAGTGAAACTCCAAAGCTTAGACTTTATGTTAGAGAAAAGGATTGGTCACCAAATATTTATAATGTAGCGATAAGAAATTCTGTTCCCAGCCTTCTTATAGAGAGTTCGTCTTATCAGATTAAAAGAGCGATTGATGATGAAATTGTCATAGCATATGGAACTGGTTCTTTGTATCATACAGGCCTCTCTTATGATCTTTCCGGAAATTACTTTAAACTTGATACTGGCATGCTTGAAGAAGGTTACCAATACGAAATCTATTATTCTTTCTTTGATGAAGATTCTAATAGTTACATAGAACAGCCGTATAAATTTAAGTTTAGAGTGAGTGAAGAATGAGCATAAAAGATTTATTCAGCAATTATAGTAATAAACAATTTCAGAAATCCGAAACTCCTAATAGTGCATCTGCATTGGTGGAATCACTAGATTACATTGACGCTAGGAGAAAAGAAACGGATAGATTTATTCCGGCTATTGATTTTTCAGATCCTTCAAAGTTTTCTAAATTTGGATCTGCTGAACTTTATTATGAAAATGCATTTAAAAGAATTTATCAAGAATATCCGTATGATGGGACTCTTGCAGAAAAAATTGAGTTTGAAAATTCATCTTCTTATTTGGATTTATATGTTTTAGGAAATCTTTATCCTCGAACAAATGGGTATGCTAAATTTTCAGTTCAAGGCAAGGCCATAACAAGTAGTTTACGCGGGAACAGCCTTCCAACAACGAAAGAGTACATTAGAATCTTTGGAGGCCCTCATACTGCTTCAAGCGGAATGATAGGAAAAAAACTTTATTCGACGTTTGATAAATCAATGATTTATGATCCTTCTAATAAGCGTGGCTCATCTTTAGAGGTGATATTATCTGAGGGCACAACGATTGAATTTTGGTTGAAAAAGGCATCTCCATCAAACGCACAAACCCACCAAAAAGAAGTTATTTTTGATCTTTGGAACGGCGAAGCGACGGGATCCAGTGCTTATGGCAGAATGACTTTGTATTTAACTAGTTCGAATGATGCATTAAATTTAACTCTACGATCAGGTTCGCATGGCTTTGACGACCAGCAATTATTAGCTGATGCATACGACGGTTTATGGCACAATTATGCTTTAACATTACAGTCTTCCTCCGCTGGAACTGGCATTGATTTATATAAAGACAATGTCAAAGCAGTTTCAAAGCACATATTAGACAGCGCAGCAAATAGTATTTCTGGTATAGTTGGATTAACCACTGGGTCTAATGCGGCTATTGGGTCTCTTTACACCTCTGTATCAGGAAATATATTTCATAGTCTAGATATGTTGGGATATAACAAACTATCCGGATCTTTAGATGAATTTAGGTTTTGGAAAACTGCGAGAACCCATAAAGAAATTAGTAATACCCGCCTCGTTCCTGTAGGCGGTGGAACCAATAGAAGAGATCCCAACATAAATTTAGGATTTTATTATAAATTTAACGAGGGAATCACTGGTGATGATTCTGTAGATTTAAAAGTTCTGGATTATTCAGGAAGAATAGCTGATGGGATTTGGGTTGGGTACTCCGGGTCTAATACGGCGGACTTAGATGCATCAAGAATAACTGGCTCTGCCATAGTTGAATCGGGAGCAGCCCTTAGAGAATTTAAAGATCCGATTGTGTACTCTTCACACCCAGATGTTACAGGATCCATAACGCGTTATAAGACTAGTGGTAGCTTGGCTGATTTGGAAAGCACTTCTATGTTTTATCGATTGTTTCCAGGCTGGATGCAGGAAACCGATACCGAGTCAGGTAAGAATTTAAAATATTTATGTCAAATAATAGGTTCTTATTTTGATACAATATGGCATCAAATAAACTCTGTTAGCACTTTGCATGATGAAAGATATGTGAGTGGATCGGATAAACCTTTACCGTTTGCAAAAAATTTATTATATTCAAAAGGTTTTGTGATTCCTGACTTGTTTGTTGAAGCCACTGTTCCGGAGAGATTTAGAGCAAAAGACGATAATGAAGTTTATGAAAAAAAGATATCCGAAGTTCGAGATATAATTTATCATAATCTTTATAATAATCTTGTTGGGATTTACAAATCCAAAGGAACAGAAAAAGCTTTTAGAAACTTTTTTAGATCTCTCGGTATTGGTAATGAACTGGTAAAATTAAAACTTTATGCTGATGATTCTACATACGTTTTAAGAGATAATTATGAATATAAATCTTTTGAAAGAAATTATTTAAATTTTAATTTTGAAGATAGTTTTGATGCTACCCTTTATCAAACTTCTAGTACAATAAACGCTGCTACTTATATTTCGGGATCTCCAAATTATACTTCTCTTACTTTAGAAAGTGAAATTATTCTCCCCCGCAAGGCAAGATCTAATGAAATAGGATATATAAAATTTACAAATTATACGGCTTCGGTTTTGGGATATCATTCCGCTGTGCCTGCTGCTGATGATTATACTTGGGACAGCTGGAGAACCGACGCTGATTATGATTTAGGTGTTTTTATAGTAAAAGAAAAATTAGAACGTGATCTGGAGTTTGGTGAAACACAAAAAATTAGATTTTTAATATCGGGAAGCAATACCCTTATATCGTCATCAGTGTTTAATAGTCAGTACGAAAATAATAAATGGAATCTTGCTCTTAGAATTAAGCATGATAGTTATCCGTTTTCGGGTCACGTGTCTGGCGCTGCTGCCGCTGGATATACCTTAGAACTCCATGGTGTCGAGGCTGAAGCGAATATTATAAGAAACTCTTTTCTTTTAACCGGGAGCTTAACAAACCACAAATTTGTAACTAACAAAAAACGTATCTGGGCTGGCGCTCATAAAACGAACTTTACTGGTTCGACACTGCAAAAAACAGACATTAAATTAGGCTACGTTCGTTATTGGAGTAGTTATTTATCAAATGAAGCAATTAACCAACACGCTTATGATTCAGAAACGTTTGGTGCGAATGAGCCATTTGAAAGCGATACAATTTTCTTAAATGACGGTCAAGAAATACCTAGACAAAAAACATTAGCTTTACATTGGGCATTCTTTAACAAGACCGGATCAACTCCTTCTGGGGAGTTAATAATAAATGATTTGTCATCAGGATCAGCCAATTCTCATATAACTTCTAGTTATGGAATTTATAATGGTATAGTTCTAAAAAACAATGAAGGAAAAGCAACAGGTTTTAGGGCTTCGAGCACCAATTCAATAGATAAAAATTTCATATATACAGCTAGAAAAAAGCAACCAGATGATCTATTCTCTTCCGATCTTGTTGTAATAAAAGATGATAGAAGTGAGAATTTCTTTGTTGATGAGGATGTTTCTGATAATTTCTATTCTTTTGAAAAAAGTTTACATGGTGTTATTTCCGATGAAATGTTAAATATGTTTTCTACTGCTTTGGATTTCAATAATCTAATAGGGCAACCAAATCAACGTTATCATCATGATTATAGTTTGTTATCTTTTCTGAAGGAACGTTTCTTTGAAGATGTTGAAAATACTCCTAATTTGGATAAATTTACATCATTTTATAAATGGATTGACGATTCTATTTCTATAGCGCTCGAGCAATTATATCCAGCATCTTCGAGATTCTCTAAGGGAATTAAAAATGTAGTAGAGAGTCATGTTTTAGAAAGAAACAAATATGTCAATAAGATAGGAATCCTTGGAAGAAGGACTTCTACCGAAGGGTCTGTGAAGGGAATTCAAGAGTTACTTTATGATTGGCAATTTGGTCATGCTCCTGTCAGCGGCGGGTCATCACACAATTGCCTTTGGCAAGCAGATCGAAAAAAAGGTGAGACAAATACAGCAGAAACTTTAAGAATTGTGAAAAACAACCACTCTCTTCAATCTCATTCACTTCGGAGGGTGAGCGGAAGTACTATATATTATGGCTCAACCTATACAATAAGAAAATTATCCAAACCTTACAGGTTTGAAATGTCCGCCCCAAGAAGGTCAATACACGGCGGCATTAATTATGCTCGTGATAAAAACGTAATGGCCTTTAAAGATGCAATATTGCCGCATGGATCTCTTGAGACTGGTAGTTTCGCTTTTCTTAAAATACCAAAAAATGTTATAGTTATTGGCGAAGGACTGGGGCACAGCATACAACAATCAAATATTTGCAATGATGTTAAAAATCCAAATGAAAAGATAAAACTTAATTTTATTGCAAAAGTAGGAAATCGATTTGGTGACGATTACAAGCATGCATTAAAAGGCGATCTTATAGTGCCAATGACTTTGGTCAGCGGCACCGTAAATACAGGATACAATCGATATATTAATACATATTTTAAAAATCACGTAATTGTAACTAATATACACTCCGATACAACCGATCACACGAACGAAATTCCAATGCAAGGTCCGTTCACAAGAACGCATGTTGGAGGACAACAATCTAGACACGTTGGAATAAATAAGTATGACCCCGACAAAGCTCCTCTCGGGGGCATACAAAAGCTTGACAGTGCCAGAAATAGGCCAGAGGCTTGGGGCTTAGTCCCAGGCGAGCTTACCAACTGGACAGGTCCCATTCCTTATCGAGCCGACGGAGCAATGGGATATGTATCTGCGGATTATGGTGGTAAAATATACCCCAATGTTGATAAAGCAAGGGCAACCAAATTTAGAGATGAATATGCAAAGCGTCCTTTAAATGTAAGAAATATCCGCCACAGTTCAGGCTCGGCTATCATGGGCAATTACAGGAAGGGCTACGAAATTGTCACCCTTCAGAAAGGAGATCAAAGAAGATGGTATCGAATTGCTTCCGCTTCTAATTTAGATTTGCCAACATCTATAAAAAAGTCGCTGCCACTGACCACAAATTACATGACACTTGTCGGACAAGCACCGTTTCTTTCAGGCAATGTGTTTGGTGTTGCGAACAACAACCGACAACCAGATGTTAAATCCCTGAAATACCAAACCCCGTGGTATAGAGCCCCTGCCAGCCCCACTAATCTGCGCCTAACAACATATTCAAACGATATTGTAATTGAAATTCCTAAAACGAATTTAACAAAATCGACATATGAAATATGTAGCCGATTTTCAGCACCTGGAGGACCAGAGGTTCAATCAATGGGTTATCTAGATGTGCAGAGGCACACTTATTCAGTTCATAACGCTCTTCCGTTTAGAAACTTAACTGTAAGAATGTCAAGTAGCGGAGAACCTAAAGGGAAGGTTCTGGATTACGGCGCGTTGGAACATCAAACCCGAGCAACTATAAGAGTATCGGATCACTTGGGCAAACAGCGGGGATTGCAATCCGTCCTGGCATCTCATATGGGCAAATTTGGAAGAGACTTGGATTATGGTGTAATCCACTCTTTGTCGTCATCAGTCACATCTGGTTCTTTTGTAAAGCAGCATAGAAACATATCAAGGCGCATGCAATATGGCGTCGACCCGATCAACGACCCAAAAGCAGGTGGTAATGCTGTGGTGACCGGTAGTAGGTTTGATAATGGATATATATCATCACCGATACCTAGAAGCGATTTTCAATATAGTTGGATTAGATCAGCTTTATCTGGGGCAACAATTTCATACGGAACAGGCAAAACACCACACGATCAAGCAAAGAACCCGGCACATGTTCCCGATTCAGTTTTACAAAAAAATTGGAGAAACGATCAAGTACTACTTGGTTATTCACCGCCAAATGGATTATTACATTCGGCATCGAATGCAACAGGAGTTACGTCTTCTATTAATGCAATTAATTTTCCAGCCGCTTCAACTATTTATGGATACATAACAGGGATATAATTATGGCTACTTTTAAAAAAGGTGTTTTTGTTGATTTTGTGGGAATGAATACATTAATTTCAGACCCAATCAGCGCTAGTATTAATACTATTGGTTTCGCCCCGCAATTGAACGGGCAAGATCAGCCTCGAAATATCCCCCCAGAGGATCTGGTGATCCCATCAGGAGACCTCGCAGGAGGCTTGTCAGGACTACTCCCATCGCAAGGGGGACATATCAAGAGATATTTAAACATTAGTGTGGCTCACCTCCCCAAGTCCACGACGGTTGGTCCCTTCGGCTTCGACATGAGCATCCCCGTTCCCCATGAAATCCCTGATATCCTTGTTTCTCTTAACCTTCATAGAAATGGCCCATATGGACATTGTACTTGGAAACAAATCAGAACAGCAGATAATCCCGTATCGCGATTTCACAATAGAAATAGCAATTTAACATTTGTTACGCAGCCTGGCCAACTTATCGATGTTTCCCCTTCTGGCAGCGGGACAAAACTGGCTTTAGAAAGATATTCTAAACTTTATAATTTCAAAGAACCGGCTGTTGTTAGAAACAGCTATCCTTTAGTTTGGAATGTTGGGAGACATTTTAAACAAGGCTCAACTCAAGAGCTAGACAGATTTTCTGTTCTTACATCATTCGGGAATAATTTAAATGCTTTTGCTAATGATGAAGTAAATACTTTACACAATATTGTTATGGATCATAAAGATTCCGAGTATAATCTTATTAAAACATTTTATTTAAATGGAAATTTAGAAGAACCAGATAGTCCATTTACACATTGGGAATTTTTAAAATACCGAGAAACTGTCTATCCTTTATCTAAAAATATGTATAGAAACGCGATAAGAAGTAGGCCGGAGTTCAAATCTTTCTTTAGAGTTAATCGACCGGACAGACTTAGTGATCATGACCGCTACCCGCAAAGGCATTCTTTTGGACAAGGGGATGGCTTTGGAAGACATTCGGTATGGTGGATGCGAGAGGGAGGGCTATTCAGTGCCACGCCCAGTGCTGGCGCCGAAGCTCGATTGGTTGCGTCTTCTTGGCCGCTAGACGCATCTGAGAATTTTTTGACCAGGACAGGGAGCCTAAACCCTAGGGTAGCCGCTAGTAGTTCTGCACAGGGAGCACAGGATGATTTTGGTTTTGGGATGGCGAGATCAGCATCGAGTCTCCAGCCAGAGGATGGTTTTGGTGATTATAGGAGATTTCCATTTTTAGGACAGTCAGCTCGGGATCCCGGTGAGGCCACCAGCGGCTACACAGTCGTCTACACTAAGAACCGAGGGGGGATTAATTATAAAGCACCTGGGGTTTTGCAAAATAATTATTGCCAATTATATTCAATGGTACATACGACTCTTTTTAAAGACTGTGATTTTTCCGAAAAGTTTCCAACAGGACATGTTGAACCCTTTAAGGCCAATGGCATCTCCATTGCCGATTCTACTCACGGCTGTGCGCCCCAATATGCTTTTAGACATACTTACCACAACACACAATCTGTTTCAAATCCTTCGGGTATGGAAATCCCGGAAACAGGATCAGGTGGCCCAGCAACTAAGTCATATCTCCAGTCTGATTTTGGACAGGGAGAGGCTCTTTGGGAAGCACACATACAAGCTGGTAAAACGCCGTTTTATGATTCATATGCTGCATTTGCAGAAAATATAAGATTGAAAGGGCAAAGCTATTCTGTTTTGCCTGAGTTTAGGATGAGCGAGCATGTTGCAGATATTATGAATACCGGTTCTATATATTTTTCTCAAGAATTATTTGAGATCACCGGCGGGGTAAAGGGCAACAATAGATCTTCGCACGAGAACTTTTACAAAACATATTCCAATTCAGACTTTATGAAACATTTTGACATTATTGAAAATGATCATGATGATTTCGCAGACTCAAAAGTTTTAACATTAAGATGCCGAGCAATCAAAAAATTATTGCCATATGATGGTTTTTATCCTTGCCAAAGAACAGTCCAGCTATCGGAGCAATTTGCAAGGAGTTATTTTCGTAATATAAAGCCGCTCACCTTTTTTGGCGAACAGCTGGGCCTCCGTCAGGGAGTGCTGCCAAGGGGTCTCCCGGACATTCAACTCGACGGAGCAAAACAAGGCCTTTTTGGAACCTTGTTTGCTCCCGGAGTTCTTTTCAATTCTATCAAGTCCGGCATTGCTGTTGACTTTCCTTATATCACAGCCAGTGTGAATCACAGCGGAGCCATCGGTGGACACTTTGAGGACGCCAGGCAGCTTCCTTATGAAGACGATTTCGATGACGGCGCTGGCGGCTTCGCCAGCGCGGATAAAAAACCGTGGACAAACGTAATAACAGAAGATTTTACTGGTAGAGTTCCTTTTGAAGCGTTGCTGGAACCAGAGGCGTATTTGACCAATGTTCCTATTGCAAATTTGGAAGTACACGCAAGTGGGAATATCACAGCTTCAGCTATATGGAATGGCGCCGGCGATGAAATTTATAAAATGATGGCTCATAATTTTATGGCGGAGATACCTGAATTTTTCTTAAAGGATCAAAATTTTACTAACATTTCTTCATTACCGCAAGGAAATCCTAATTTTGGTAATGTTCGAAAAGGTGCCGTCTACGGAATGAGAATTAAAATGTATCGTTCCATGACTGGTTCTGCTACAAATGTTACCGGCGCCGTTGGTACTATTTATGAAGTGCCACAAGATATAGCTAATAACAGTTATAGAGAAACTTTCACGATGTATTCTCGCCCAAGTGCCTTTGGACCGAATTCTCTAGGAGAAACCGAATTGTTGGGCAAGAACTTGCGAAGAATCGGTGCTGTGCAATTGAACTTTTATAATCCAGAAAGTACACGAATGCATACATTCCGAGTTGATCGAGGCAACGGTGACGCTGCTGGCAGACAATACATGTGGAAGGATTATCGATATGGATACAATTTTCCATATACTCCACCTTATTATCATGGCCAGGCTTGGTTAGATATTTATTACACCGGGTCTGTCGATGGTAAAGTATCTTTGGAAGAAATATTACAATTTGCACAGGTTTCGTCTAGTTATACAAGATTTGATAGCACTTTTTATTTAAATAATATGGATTATCATCTCACTGCTTCGGCTGGTTTCTTCGAGGTCGCCGGGCACACGAAGGCTCGTGGTAGTCTTGATCTGTGGACCACCACCGGACCTCAAGCTTGGGGTCAGAACAGAATAAATAGAAATGCCGTGCAATTATCAGGATCGATTAATCCATTTGGGAAAGGGGCACTAAAATCAATTGATCTTCTTGATGATGAAACAGCTCAAGAAGTTAATGTCGTTGTTAATACTGCAACAGAAGAGGAAAATCGTTGGATTATACAAACGAAATTTGAAACACCAATGTTAAATTTTAATCATATATCAGCAAAAAATGGTAATCTTACTCTTCCAATTGTAGGATCAGCCTCGGCTGCCAGAGGAATGTGGCATCAATATGGTAAAATTCCGGAGGTCAATGAAGGCGTATTCCTACAAGTTGGCCCCATTCCTGACACCTGGCGCGAAGCCACCTTTCAAGGCATTGGACAAACCGCGGAGCCCTTGCCCGTCCGCCCGGATGTTGGAGATCTTGCAGAAGTTTGCGGCTTTTCCAAAGAACCCGTTAAACTCGGACGAACCGCGGACTCAAAGATAATTTCGGAGGCTGTTGTTGCTATTCCATTTACCGTCGAACAAGGAACAAAAAAGTTTTTCAAATTAGATCCCGATTCAGTCAGAAAGTATTTAAAAAATCCAGAGGAATCAAAAATAGGACTTTCGGTAAAAATGCAAATTAAAAGAATGGAAAAATATATTCTCCCACCATCCTTTGATTTTGTACACAATGAAACTGTAGAACCTATTGCAATGTATATTTTTGAATTTACTCACAGGCTTGATCAACAAGATCTTGCGGATATTTGGCAAAATCTTCCTCCAAAAATCGGACGGACTTTAGAAGAGGCAACTGTACAAATTACTCATCCGCTTCTTTTTAAAGAATTGTTAGGTGGTGGTCATGATGGCAACAATACACCGCATGAATATCCTAAAGAATTAAGATGGATGGTATTTAAAGCTAAGAAAAGAGCAGCATCTAATTATTTTCAAAAAGTTATTTCTAGAAATGCTGCCGGTATTTCTGAAACTGGTGGACGACGTCTCGGGAAAGTTACTGTTGACGAATTTGGTAGCACCACAGATGTTCAATTTAATTGGCCTTATGATTATTTCTCTCTTGTTGAATTGGCTTCAATTGATGCTGAGATAGAGTGGGTTAATGCTGACTTTAGTGATTTTGAAGAAATTATGCCTAAAGTAAATTCCATTGCAGCCAGCGAGGCCGGAATCGAATATACAAATAGGGAACTCGTTGACATCTTAGAACCTCCTCCGGCGGCTACGGTGGAACCACCGGAGCATGAGCCGGTCTTGGTTGCAGGCATGACCGGAGCGCCATCCGGCGCCCCTGCAACTTTATTGACTGGCATGGGTCCTTTTGCCTTCTTTAGAGAGAGGTTCCTGGTGAATGTGATGAACATGGGTTCGTACACCGAAGTGAACGCCAATTTGCAGAAGGGATACGCTATAGAGGAAATGGAAGCAAATTACAGAGAATGGGAGATCACCCCATCGGTCTTGAATGAAATAGAGGCTTATTACCAATCCTGGGTTGATAATGCAGGCTTCCTGGAGGTTCCAACTGAGCCGACTGCCGGGCCGACCTGCGATGAGATTAAGGCTTACGCCAAATCGATGTATCGCAGGGAGTGTGACGAGTTCAAATGGGGGTGCTGTCCTGGCCGCGGGGCTGCAGCCTGTGCAGTCAATGCGATCACCGCAAGAACAAGAGCCAAGACTTCAGCAGTAAATCGCTGGGTAGAAACCGATGAGAAAGATATCAGAGATTGTTTGAGCTGGTGGAACCCCGGCAACTGGAATGAGAGATGACTTTTTTCAATAAAAAAACAGATGTAATGGACATAAAGCTGACACCATATGGTCGTTATCTCCTATCTATTGGAAAATTTAAACCAAAGTTTTATGAATTTGTTGATGATGATATTATTTATGACATTTCTTCAAGCAATTCGGTTGAAGCACAAGAAGATTCTCATGATAGAATTATGAATCAAACACCGAAACTTAAAACATTATATTTGAAAAGAGGTATACAGACAGATTCTGAATTTGATTACGGACAAACTGGCTCGGTAAATTTAAATATTAATGAAATTAGAGGCGAATTACAAGAAATATCTCCAAATCAAAAAGGAATTTATGCATTAGGCAGATCATCTTATTCCTCGGATAAAACTCCGGCTTTTCAGGTTACAATGTTACAGGGTGAAATAAGTAGCAGCGTAAATTTTCTTTCATCCAGTAAAGGGCAAGTGCTAGATTCTTTACAAATTCCACAAATAGAATATGAATTTTTGGTATCAAAAACGACAGAAAGCCAATTAGTTAATCCTTCTGAAAAGTATGCTTTTACTTCTACAGTTGCAAAAGACGGCACATACAATAAATTGGAATTCGAAACCCCAATTATTCATTTAAAAGAATTTAACTCTTTTTACGAAAAAGAAAATTTTGAAATTGAAGTTTTTATGGTTAAGTCCGGTAGTTATAATAATGGCGAAAGTAAAGAAATATTGTTTCCTTTAAAATTCGTTAAGCAACAGCAAGCGATAGTTAATGATTTGTTGGTTCTTGAAGGAGATTACAATGATCTTTTTCCAGGACTAATTGCCGACCAAGAGGGAGTAGAATTGCCTCAAGATCAAGTTGAATATTATTTCAATATACAAGTCGATGATGAAATCCCCGCCGAGGAACTTTGTGAAGTTATTAATAAATTAGAAATTAATAATCAATTTTTAGATGAAGAACTTATTTGTCCCGAGGAAAGAACTGAACGGTTTGATATTTATTCTAGTAGAGTAAGACCTGGAGACTTGGAGGATTGTGATTAATGTCTATTTTTAGTGTTGGAACAGAAAATTTACCAAATGTTTATATTGATAAAATTAGAATAGGATTGACGGATAGTGGTTTTAATTATAGAATTCAAATATATTGGTCTATGTTTGATCACAAAGAAAGAAGTTGGAAAGATAGAATTGAATTATCCAATTTAAAAGTAAAATTTCTTCTGGTTCATGATTTTAGAAACGATCTTTATAGTACCTTAACCGATGAACTCAATGGTGGTAGGTCTAGCTTAGTTCATTTCAAGGCCGATACTGAGGGGGCAAATGTAAAGATTTTGCCCCCCGCTCAAACGCTCCAGCCAAACGAAGAGGTTGACAAATTTGTTTCTCAGGTTTTCTTTGCTGTACCGGCAGACCATCAAGGAGATGGGGTTAATAATTTGACGATTTATGCTGCTGCTTTTTTAGATGATTTCACTTTCTCCAACCCATTGTTTAACAAATTTTATGGCCCAATGACATCCGAGGTGGTTTTTCGCAACGGTGAAACAAAAAAAACTTCAGGATATTTTTATTTCCCAAAAACAAACCAAGAATATGGGGGTCCTGTACACCTTAACCCCACACAAGGACACATGCAGGGCTCCAAACACACAGGTGATCCGCATGAGCTTCTTAGGTTTGTTCAAATTGAAAATACAAAAATAGAACTAGAATTTTAGGAATAGTAGGCATGTCTTCAAGTTATTATAATTTAAAAGTAGAATCAGAATCGGAAAATTTTGTAACGATGGCTCTTCATATAGATGAAAAGGAATTAGCAAAAAGTATTTCCAACATCGCATCTATTATGTTCGAAGTTAATCCTCAATTGTTTAATGCATTAAGCGACGATATTATATATAATCAAGGAAAAGTAATTTTAAAAGAAGTTATAGAAGAAACTTATGAAGTTAATAGCGTGGGAGTCAAGACTTTGCGGCCTTATAAATCTCTCGACAGCATAATTTTATCTTTTAGTTTTGGAAACGATAATAGGGTGAAAGATATACAAAGATATGATTTTGGAGAACAAAGGCTTTACGATGTAGATATATCAAAAATAGAAGACAGAAGTTATTTAAAAATATTATCATCCAAAGAGATTACAATAGAAGACATAAAAGGAGCACAAAGGGTCTCGTTCGTCAGGGAGGCTACTTTGGTACCAAATATCAAAACTTTATTTATAAGCGACTACACTCCCGTAAAAAATAATGCAATATCGGTGGATTATGAAATAGAATTATTCGTAGACACAAAACACGAGAATTATGTTAAAAAAGCAACGAATTCTTTACAAAAAGCAATTTTATTTGCCTCAAATCACGTTACTTTTATTAAAAATGCTCAATTTTATAATTATCAGGAGAACAGATTTCATGATTCATTTGTAAAAGATTTCTTCAATAGACTTCAGATAGAGGTGAATCCAGCTAAATTTTCTTTAACTGTTAATGACATGGCTATATTATCAAGAACCAGATTTGGATCACTTATTAAAGATTATATAACAGCTAAAGAACTTTTGGGTGAAGAGTACTCAAAAGACGACATTGTCAAATCTATGTATTTTACACTTTTACCAGTGCCAATAACAACTCCGGAATTAATGGAAAATATATTAATTGAACTTACAGCCCTTCATTCCAGGTTAATGGAGAAATATAGAATTAGTGAAATGAATTTCTCTGTTAATGATATAAAAATATCTAACATAGTAAATGATAAAAAATCTACAACTTTTAGAACAAATGAGACATACAGATTGCGAGTTAATAATGAATTGAGCTATAATATTATTACAAATTCTAAAGTTGATGATCTTATGATTTTTAATCAAAGTGGCCTTCTTAAGAGAAGCACAAATGAGTCCCAAAGAACTGTCACCCCAGCGGCGTTTAGTCCGCATATGACACCTATAGGCATTAATTATCAGAAAAGCACTGTGGATTTATCTTTAGGATTATCGGCCATTAACCCGACTACAATGAAACAAATTCGTTTAATCAAAACAGTCAAAGCCCAGGAATCTAAATTTAATAATAAATATAAATCGAGCTTTCCAACAACTAGAGCAGGTACAGTTTCACAAAATAGTTTTAACCTATCAATTGGTAAATGTGTGAAATCTAACTTAGAATCGACAAGAGAAGGAGAAGATACAGATTTTATGGAAACAAAAGAATACCTTCCAGATGACAGTTATTTTATAGGTGATGTTTTACCATTTATAGAAAAAATAGATAAAGAACAAATAAATAGAGAAGAAGCAAGAAATTTTAAGATTCTTTCTGATGCGCTTCCTAAAAAGTTTTTGGATCATCCGGAACAGGTGACTACCCTTAAAGATATTAATCAAACTGCTCCTTTTTCAAAAGCTTTCAAAGCCTCTAAAAATCAACGTTCTAGCAAACCAATTCCTTCACAAATCAGTAGCCTGGCAGGATCCGGTGGTATAAAAATTAAAGATGGTCTCGATCCTTTAAAAAATAGTGAGTCTAGCGCTGTTTTAAAAGAAACACAACAGAATGTACATACTTTAAGTGTCTTTCAAGGGTTTCTTAAAAATGAACAAGATAAATATATTATGTCTACGCCCATTTATAAAATATTGAATACTGCTGATTTAAGTTCCGATATGCCAAAATTAATAAAAATTGAAAAATGGTCTGATCCCTCCATTGGTCTTTATGAAGAACAGTATTCAACACCGGTGAGAGCAAACATGACTTTGGTATTACCATCTTCTAACACACTTGTTGTCGAACCAGTCCGACCCTCTGTGCCGGCTTTGTCATTCGGGCTAGTAGACCCAGGCTATAATATTCCATCGGTATTATTGAGTTTAGAAATGCAATTTTCTCCCTACTCAACATCAAACGTGATAGTTCAAGATCCAAACAAGGGAGGGATTTTGGAAATATTGAAAAATTTCGTCCAACCGATCTCACCACCTACAACAACAACTCCGGGAGGCAGACAGCCCGGCGCTGCTCCTTCTTCATATAGCAGTCCAAGAGGAGGCGGAACAAGTGGCTATTAAATACGTTGATCCACATAATGTAATAAACCTTTCGGCTCCAGATAGCCTTAGAGCAGAGCTCGGTAAATATTGGGAAATAAACGAAGATGGCAATTTAAGCAGCACCGACAAGTTTAAATCAAATAAGCTCGATGATAATAAAACTATAATTACGTCACCTATAATAAATGATGTGGTATTGTTTCCGGAGAAAACTCAAACAATTTCTATAGTTGGGCGCGATTCAGAATTTAGAGATCATATACAATGGAGAGAATTTATTAATAAAAAAATAAATACTAATAGAAATTTTTTTGATCATTACTTTATCATTAATAACAATTATAATTTAGAAAAAATCTTAAATAAAAATATTCATAATCCTGAATATGAAGACGCGACAAAAATTTATGATTCAAATCTTTTATTAAACATTAATTTGATGAATTATAAAAATAATGCAGAAGCGGGTCGGTTTATACGAAATTCATCCGGAATATTAACAAAATTTGATAGTACCGATACGGATGGAAAAATTCCAAACTCAAGTAACGATTTTAAGAGATTATATAATGAATATACAGCAAGAATAGAAAACTATACGGGGTCTCTGTCGCAACTAAATGTTAAACAAAGAAATATTTTTCTTATAGAACAAGGGAGGCACCTCGGAGTTGAGAGTTTGGGAGAAGTGTTACCATATGTTTTACAAATTAATTATAACAGTATACTCCCAATGCCAACTTTAGATTTTTTAAATGAAACAAGACAGCTTAAATATTTATTTCAAGGTATAAAAAGAAATGTTGCTTTTCAAAATTCAAGATTTTATGCAAACTCGGATCAAGTAAATGTTAGGGCGCATAATATGATAAACTTAATTTTAAATTATGACGCGGCAAATTTTTTAGAAGAAAGAGATGAAACTTTTTTATTAGAAGAGGAAGATATTAATCCAAATTCAATTTCAAATAGATTTATTAATCAAATAAGAAAAATTAGAATGTTGGAAAAACTTCAAACACAAATTTTCAATAATTTGAGGGATTATGAAGAAACCATAAATGGCATAAGGAACAACACTCAAAATGATGTAGCTGATATCGGGGAAAGACATGCGGATTGTAGAGAATATGTTTTAGGATACAAAATAGAAAAATATTTAGATAACGATGCAACCCTGCCCATTCAAACTTATTACACCACTTCTTTAACAAATTTTTTAGACACACAATTGAAATTTGGAAGAAAATATATTTATAAGGCGATTTGTTTAAAAATAGTTTTGGGATCTCTTTATTCTTATTCAGATCTGTTTGTTTCAAATGAATCTGGTGAAATGGAATCTTCGACTAACGAAGTGCTGGAGGATCAGATTTCCACAACTTTAGATAAATATAAAGCACAACTCAAGGTCACCATTAAACCATCGCTTCAAATTATTGAGATTCCTTTACAAAATTTTGAAAAGATGTTCTTTGATGAACCCCCTCCTACACCAGAAGTTATTTTTTATAATGAAAGGGGAAAAAGAAATTCCCTGAAAATTTATCTTCAAGCAAATTTAAACGAAATGTACGATAAACATATTGAGTTTACGGGAATTTTAGATTCTGATGATGAGATCAGTAATAATTTGTTAGTTTCATCTGATTCTGTTTATGGAACTACTTTTGTAAATAAATATGCTATAGGTGCTTTTGAAATTTATAGAATGGATTCAAAGCCTAAATTTATATCAGATTTTAGAGGAAATTATTTGACAACTGTCGATCAAAAAAATAATTGGTTTTGGCATAATATCGCACCTGGACATAAAAATTTTGCATTTTCAACAGAAAATTTTGATGCTTTTTTTGAAGATCAAATTGTTCCCAATCAGAAGTATTACTATTTATTTAGATCTATGAGTTATCATAATACTCCTTCAAACCCTACAGTGATTTATGAAGTAGAATTGCTTGAGGATTCTGATGAAACCAAACTTTCTATTCATGAATTTAAGTTTGAGGAAAAAAATTATAATACACATATTAAGATGGCCAAAAGAATTATGAAAATTTATCCCAACTTTGAACAATTAATTTTTAATGAGTCTGATAACGCAATCGGAATTTTATCAAATAAATTATTTTTAGGGCCCGATGCTTTTAAAACATTTAAATTTAGGATAACATCAAAACATACTGGAAAGAAAATGGATATTAATGTGACTTTCAGATTGGCAGATGAAACATAGCAAAATCTTTTTATTTTGCTATTTAGATAAGAAAGGAGATATGCAATGGCATTTCAAGACAATAGCGGCGACATTATTCTTGATGTTGTTTTAACAGATGAAGGAAGAAGAAGACTAGCAAGAGGAGATGGGTCTTTTCGAGTCGTTAAATTTGCTTTAGGCGATGATGAAATAAATTATAGTCTATATGATTATAATGCCTCAACAGCACAAAAAGATTTAAGTATTTTACAAACTCCGATTCTTGAGGCATTTACGAACAATATGTCTTCTATGAAGTCGAAATTGATGACCTTGACTCAACAAAACCTTCAATATTTACCAATATTAAAATTAAATACAGTCGCTAACAATAGCGTCAAAACTTACGGCTCTATTGGAAATTTTGTTATTGCGACAGATGACAACACAGAGGACAATTCTCATCTTGGACTAACCACCAGTATTGGGTTTGATTCAGATAATAATGTTATTGTGGGGGTTTTATTCGGGCAAAATCCTGATATCGGCGGTGGTTATATCAAAATTGATGCTGGTATTCATTCAACTGACGTTTCGACGATTGATCCTTCTCTTGTTGAAACGCAATTTCAAATTGAAATCGATAATCGTTTAGGCGGAGTTGTTGATAAAGATGGAAAAACATTTTTAAGCCCAACTGCCATTGATGATGACAATATTGCAACGTATATTATTTCTAAGAATAGTGATCCGAAATTTGTTTTTACTCCTTCTCAAAAACAGTTAACGGCAACTTCATCGCCGATTAATGGACCTCTTGCGTCCACACTAGAATTTAAAATATTTTCCTCGATGGGATTGAGGAATAGTAGTTATTTATTTGACACAATTGGCACCACGACAGCAGTCGAAAATAATGCAGGGGCTTCCCCGGCAATACCTACAATTGATACAATTGTAAGGGTCAGCGGTCTGACAACTGGATATGCAATCGATATACCAGTAAGATTTGCAAAATTATAATAGGAAAAAAAAATGGCGAGTATTTATAAACCACTAGGTTCACAAGATGTAGTTTCAACTAAAACACTTTTACACGAGGCTATTCCAATTACAGGCTCTATTGTTAGTGGATCGTATGCAGATGCTAACATAAAAGATTATGCTCATGGAATGTTTCAGTCGGTATATGATTACCCTTATTTGTCTTCTAGCGCAAATCATATTTTTGATATTGCTTTTGGAACATCCACTACATCTCCTTTAGCAGTAACATCACAAACAACCAAAAAAGATAATATTTATAATCAAATGGCTCAAGTATTAGTAGGTTTTGATAAAGATGGAAATATCCAAAATTTTGACGAGGATGGCGATCTTACGGGTGGAGCCAAAATGGATACATGTATTTTCCTTCCATTCTCGAGATTACTTGTGAAAGATGAAATTAAAAAACAAACTTTTTCTATGAGAATAGGAGTTAGTGCTTCTTTTAACGAACCTTTTGGAAATCATGTAACTATTTCTGATGCGGATGCTTTAACCAATTATCGTATTAATAGTCCAGCGGGAGAATATGGAATATTATATGCTACTAGTTCTAAAGACTTTGACTTTGCTGCTGGTTCGACAAGACCCGAAGGTGGAAATATTCACACAAGCAATACTAACACCAAAACAATCGGTGGCTTTACATATTGGCGCTGCGGACTTATATATTATCAAGCCGGCGTTGTTGTTTTAACTGGTTCTTTGCTCCAAGCTTATGACGAATCAGGTGGAACCGGTGAAGGCCTCCTCCGAGCCTCAGCAATCCGTGGAGGACAGGCATCGCTGACCTCTTCTGGTACGCTACAATTTTTTAATCAAACCACTGGATTCACTGGTTCGTTAATATCCGAAGAAATTAGCGGTTCGGCCAATGCTTTCCGGCGCAGAATAGATCTGATAGAGTTTAATAACACCGTGGAGCTTAATTCTACAATTCATTTTTGCCGCTTAAATCATAACGAATTTAACTATTCATCAAACCCAACATATCTTAGCGGATCCAATCTTAGAATTGTTAAGGGTGTAAACGATCAAGCAGTTTCTTATATAACTTCAGTTGGCCTTTATTCAGCTGATAATCAACTGCTAGCAGTTGGGAAAATGTCGGAGCCCATTCGCAAGGATCCATCAATAGAACTAACTTTCAGGACAAGATTAGATTACTAATGCACAAATTTGAGTTTGCCGAGGATGATTTATTTGTAAACCGTTTAAAAACTTACCCAGAATACAATATCTTTATTTACCAATCAAGGCAGTATACAAATAAAGAGAAAATTACATCGGGTTCTAACGGTGGACTCATTGTTTATGATATAAATAGAAATACTTTAGCAGCAACGCCAACAATTTCAGCTTCTCATGGTTTTAGCCAAGATTTTAGAAAAAATCTTTCAAATCCGATTGTTAATTCGTTTTCACAAAATCTTGCATTGGCGTCTGCTAATACAAATTTAGATGGCTATTATACATCCAAACTGTTTGGCCTGGGTCAGGTTCAATCTGTAACGTCTTCATATAGTTATTCTGTACCAATCACAAGGCGCTTAACTTCAAAGGTAGACACTGAGGTGGTGACCGCATTTGACATTCCCTCTGGGTCGAATATAAATGCAACTATAGTTTTGAGTGTTAACCCAACCGCTTCTGCGCTACAAAATATCGCCAGAAAATATTCTGTGCTTTCTCCACATTTTATTTTTGAAGGCTGCGGAACAGCAGGGACTTCCAGTCTTTTCTTTAGGGACTCTATGGAATCAAATGGGGTTTATATAAGTCACGATGGCTCAACCGTTCCTAATAGAAACCTTTTAACTTCAAATATTAATTTTATTTTTATTCCTCAAATGTATTATGGATCAAGCATAAAGAAAGGATCTGTGAATTTAAAGTTTCGCATAACTGGTTCTAAAATAGCTGAATGTTCTGACAAGAATGAAAATGGAGAACTAATAGAAGTTACCGGGTCGAGTACGGGTTCCGTGGTAGGATTAGTAATGTATGATGAAGGCATAATAATGCTTACCGCTTCTTATGATTTTAATGTTGGCACCCCGGATAATATTGGTATTATGTACGATGGTGAATCTACACCAATTCGATCATCTTGGTTGTATTATGGAACAACATTAAATGATTATATAAAACACACAACTTTATCGGCCTCCAGTTACGATCTCAATTTTAAAGGTACTAATTATGTCACCTCGATGACAATGTTCGCTCATGCCGACAAGGGTCAGATTAATCACTCCAACAATCCCACATATCGCGATTTAAGTAAGCAGCTTGTCGCTCAAACAGGATCCGGGAATATTTTTGCACAAGGCTCAACTTCTATCAAAAATGTGGTTACCGCATCCCACACATCAGCTTCGTTTGAAAAAACTACTTATATTTCTAAAATAAACATTTACGATGAAAACAGTAACCTTATTGCCGTCACATCGTTGGCAAATCCAGTAAAGAAAACAGAAGCCAGAGATTATACTTTTAAATTGAAATTAGATATTTGATATCTATTTATTATCTGAGGGAATACAATATGAAACAAAAACTTATAATGGAAAACTGGCGGCGGTTTATTAATGAATCGATGTCCTTCGATCAATTAGACGAAGCATATGACGATCAGATAGAAGAGGGTTTTGGCACCACTTTGCTCACAATGGCAGCGTTTATAGTCGGAGGACAACAAATTAATTTGGACGAAAAGGAGCTGGCAGAAGCCGAGGTCATGATGAATAAAATTGAATTGCAAGGAGATTCTTATCAAGGTGTAGACACAGATGATATTAGAACTGCTTTTGATGAATATATGGCCGCTGCACAACAAGCAGATTCAGATGGTGATGGTGTTGCCGATAGGGCAGTGAAAATTCAAGATAAAGTCCAAGGAAATCAAGCAGATATAATTGTGGGTCAATTGTTTGATTGGGCTGACGGTAAAGGAACACAGCAAGATACACAACCAGAGCAAACCTCTGATAGCCCGGATCTTAATAAAGATGGAAAAGTATCTCCACTCGAACTGCAGAAATGGCAATCGCAACAAAGACAAAAATAACTTGACAAACCTTTCATAACATGTTATAATATATATATGATATTAGGAATAGATGTAAGCACATCCAAGATTGGCTACTGTGTTATTGACGATCAACAAAATTTAAAAGAAGTTAGCTTCTTGAAATTCAAAGATGGAACGCTTGAGGAAAGAGCGATGAAGTTTTTTAACAACGAATTGGCTAGAATTAAACGCACTTATATAATAACGCATGTGCGCATAGAGGAGCCGTTCACAATGTTCTCAGGCGGAAAGACGACAGCAGGAACGATGTCAAAGCTCCAGAGATTCAACGGAATGATTTCTGTTCTTTCATACGTGATGTTCGAGATCTTGCCAGATCTTGTTTCGTCAAGGTCAGCCAGATCAAAGAGCGGAATCAAAATCAAAAGAGGCGAGAACACAAAGAAAAAGATTATCGAATGGGTTGAAAAGAAATACCCCAAAGACTTTACAGTGGTTCTTACCCGGCACGGAAATCCAAAACCCGGAACAGATGACATGGCAGATTCAATTGTTGTCGCATTATCACATTTTTAGTTTCCTAGGGACTATTTAAAGAGTCCAAGAGGAAAATTTAAATGAGTAAACACGAAGAATTCAAATTATTAACCGAAAATTTTAATAAGTGGTTGAAAGAAGAAGATAAGCAGGATGTTAATCCGGAACTTCTATCTAGGGCACAAGAACTAGTGGATCTTTCGGGAAAACTAATTTCAACTGCAAAAGATTATTTTAATCGAGACCTCCGAGATTTCGACCCTGGTGGTGAATTTGTAGGTGATATGTCCCATTCGGCAACCAGACCTTCGAAAACCACTGGAGATATGTGGGTGGTTGATTTGTATTATTTAGTTAAAGACAAATACAATCGCATTAAAGCAGGAAAATTTGACGCACCCCCCGAGAGAGAAGAAAAGAATTATGAACTTATTAAACAAAAAATGGGCAGTAGTCTGGGACATTTTTTTAAATCCATGAGTCAAGCCATCTCGCGTCGCCTAAAGGTTTTTAAAGCAGTGGGCGGGTTGTACAACATGTTATCGGCAGCAAATCCTTTTCGAAAATTATTGGGAGAGTCGCTTCCTGCAGATGCCCTGCTGGAGCGTGTGTCCGGCCCTTTAATACAAGCTATCCCATGGAGAACACCTGAGGAACAAGAAGAGTGGGACAAAGCAGCAGAGGAGAGAAGACGAAAATGGAAAGAAGAAGAGGAAGCAGAGGAAGCAGCCAAGGCAGAGAAAATTGCCAAGGATCTGGAAGAGTTTCCTTTTGGATTCAGAAACCAATATCAAATTATCAGAGAAATGCTGACTGTCGTAAGAGATCCTATTTTTGATGATGTTTATATGAAGGATCTAGAAGATCTAATATTGGTTCTTAAAACAGAATATGAAGAAAATTATTCAGCCTTAATGAGGGGAGGTTTATAGTATAATGAAAATTACAACAGAACAACTAAAACGAATTATTAAAGAAGAGTTGGATTCAATTCAGGAGCCCGGAGAAGCATTCACCGCGGCCGTACACCAAGCACTCGAGGCTGGAATGGACTCAGAACACATGATGGCTATTATTGAAATCCAAGCGAGAACTGCAGCAGGGACACACGAAATGCCAGATGGTTCTGTGGTAGCACCTAAATAAAAACTTGACAAATCGTTCTTAACACGTTATAATATCTTATTATGAACATTGGAGGACACAATGACCAAGCTAACCGTATTAATACCCGGCGGATTCAAACCGCCTCACGTAGGGCATTACAAATTCTTTATGCACTACATCACCAACCCACACGTATCTGAGGTGAGGGTTTTTTGCGGAGATAGGCTTCGCGAAGCGGGACAAGACTTTGAAGTCTCTCTAGAGCAAGCAGAAGCCGTTCTAGAGGCCTATGGCATCCTCAAGCACCCCAAGGTCGTCTATCAACGTGCGAAGCCTAGAAAGGGCGCTAGAGGCGCTTATACGAACCCTTTCGCAGATGTGTATGATTGGGCTGAGGAAAACTATGAAGAAAGCGAAAACAAGATTTGTTTAGGCGTTTCATCCAAAGATGAAGGATACCAGGCAGGCTTTGTAAGTCACTTTCGAGAAGTAACTTCGAAGATCATTCAAGTACCTTCGCTCTACGAACAAGAAGAGTTTATTTCTGCAACAGAGTTCCGAGAGGCTTTGTCCCAGCACAAATCTATAGAAAGATTCATTCCAAGCCACGTAAAAGAAGAACAAATAAGGAAAATCTTCACTAATTAGTAGGGTGAGGATCTCCTATGAAGTTAACAGAAATAGCATTAAAAGCACTAATCCTTGAAGCATTGGAAGATGAAGAAGAATCTTTTTCCATAGATCAAGAAGAGATCGACAACCTCATAAATGTTGCTGAAAGCGCTCCTGAAATGGCTCTCGATCTCTACCAATCTCTGATTGACGATTTGTCAGAGGAACAACAAAATCAGATAAAATATGTTTTGGCGAACGCCCTTTATAAAGGAGGATCCCCGCGGGGAGCATTAGAAGTTTTATTTCCCGAGGAACAATTATACGAACCACTTGATATTATTAATTGGGACATGGACAGCGTTCAGGTTTATCCTTCCCGTCCTCTTTTCACTGATGACATGATGAAAGAACTCCAAAAAGCAGAAATTCCTGTCGGCAATGAAGATATCGGATATACTGGGCGATTGACTGTCGGAGAGGTTGTAAACTTTAGACAAGAGATTCTAAGCATGGCAACGCAAACATTTGGTATGGATTTTGGTGTCCCAAATCGATGGGAGCTATACATACATGAGGATACCTTAGGGGTACGAAATGGTAGCATTTCCCGAAGGAGATTTGTGGGAGATAAAGACTATCCCGCAGTGGACATCTGGTTTAGTTTTTATAAGGGAAAAGAATCTTCCTGGGTTCTGCAAGAGTTTAAATTGCAAATAAAGAACTTAGCGCCTGAATACAGCAGAGAGAAACTAAGTCTAACGATAGTGTCTGGGCTCCAAGAAGATTTATGGGGAACCCGATCAGAGAAGCACCCTGCGTGGACAGAAGGCAAGTCCCGATACATCCTCTTGCAACCCGAACATGCAGGAAGAGATGGTTATGTAACCTCACAAGAAATCCCTCCTCTTGTCGAAAGTGTCTTCGGAGTTGAAGTTTAATTTTAGAAAACACTTGACAAATCGTCTCAACATGTTATATTATACATGAGAGGACAACATGAATGATAAACGAAAGATAATAACCGACATCCTCGGTTCATATCGTCGTTCTGGCGATGAATACCTATATTCGTGCCCGTATTGCAAACACCACAAGAAGAAGATGTCGGTCAACTTTTCGATTAACTCTTTTAAATGTTGGGTGTGTGATGCACGAGGAAAGAATATTTACCGACTTGTAAGAAAGTTTGGGGATTACCAACAAAGACAAAAGTATCTTGAATTGCAAGGTCGTTTAGACCTCACAGAGTTCGAAGATATCTTTAAAGAACTAGGTGATATTGAAATAAAACAAAAAATTGAATTACCACAAGAGTTTATTTCTTTGTGCAACAAACATCTGCCATTGCGTTCTCAGGCTCCGCTGGACTATCTTAGGAAAAGAGGAATAAGTAAATCTGAGATTTTAAAATGGAAAATAGGATATTGTAAGGAAGGACACTATGCAGGAAGAATTATCATCCCATCTATTGACAACGACGGAGATTGTAATTATTTTATTGCTCGTTCATATGTGGGGCATAATCGTAGGTATCTTAATCCACCCTGTGGTCGCGACATTGTTTTTAATGAACTGATGATTGATTGGGATGAGCCCGTGATTATTGTTGAGGGTATTTTTGATGCCATCGTTGTTGGCGACAATGTTATTCCCATTCTTGGCTCGACCCTTAGAGAAGACTCAAAACTATTTCAGGCTTTGGCGATTCATGATACACCGGTATATGTTGCCCTAGATTCAGATGCAGAAAAGAAAGCACATTGGATTATCAGATCCATGATGAAATACGACCTTGAGGTTAAAAAAATAAACCTTGAGTATTATGAAGATGTTGGTTCTATGACACGATCAGTGTTTTTAGAAAAATTAAATATGGCGGAAGAGATTGATAACGATATGTATTTCCTCGAAAAACAATTAAAAAATATTTAAGGGGGTCGTGGTGGAATTGGTAGACACAACGGACTTAAAATCCGTTGCTCGCATGAGCGTGAGGGTTCAAGTCCCTCCGACCCTACTTCGAAGAAAAAATGGAAACACTAAGTTTTATACTTGACAACTTACGCGATATGGGTTATCCTATAATAAGAAAGTAATACGGAGGACAAATGACTACTTTTGCACACATTTCAGACACACATATTCGTAACGTGAAATATCATGATGAATACAAGAAAGTTTTTAAAGATATATATGAGAGCCTTGAGAATGATAAGCCAGATTATATTATCCATACCGGAGATATAGCTCATACAAAGACACAACTCTCTCCGGAATACTTTGAGTTGTGCGCTGATTTTCTTAAAAATCTTGCGGATATCGCCCCAACATTCATTATTTTAGGAAATCATGATGGTAATCTTAAGAATGGTAATAGGCAGGATGCAATATCACCGATTATTGAAGCATTACAACATCCCAATTTAAATTTATTAAAAAATTCTGGAGAGACCCAGTTGGACAATTCTATCTGCCTTAATGTCCTCTCTGTGTTTGATAGAGACAACTGGGTCTCTCCTTCTGATAAATCTAGGGTAAATATTGCGCTTTATCATGGTGCTATTATGGGATGTGAAATTAATGAAGAGTGGAGTCTTGATAATGGTGAGGACGATGTTGATATATTCCGTGATTTCGATTTTGCTATGCTTGGTGATATTCATAAGACGCAAAAGTTAGATGTAGATGGTCGAGTCTGGTATGCGGGTTCCACTGTTCAGCAGAATTTTGGAGAGTCTCTTAGAAAAGGTTACCTCTTGTGGGACATCCGAGATAAAGAAAATTTCAATGTTGAAAAAAGATTATTTATGTCTCCTCGACCATTTTATACGGTGGAAATCAATCAAAATGGTACTTTACCAAAAGTTAAAGTGCCAAAAAATTCCCGTCTTCGTCTGGTTTCAAATTATAACTTGCCTTTAATAAAACTACGAAGGGCATGTGATTATGCTAATGCTAAGTGGAGTCCTTATTCAATTAACCTTGTTAATCGAGCAGGATACTCCAATTCGTCTATTGTACATCAAGATGGTAAAGCGATTAACATGCGTGATCAAAATACTCAAGAAAAATATATCAAAGCGTTCTTATCTGATAAAGAAATAACCGATGATATTTTGGAAAGAATTTTAGAACTCAACCGCGAATATTCTAGACAAATTAAAAATACCGATGATGTTTCTAGAAATATTGTTTGGAAACTTAAGAAAATGAAATGGAGCAATCTATTTAACTACGGCGAAAGTAATGAAATTGATTTTGACAAGTTAAATGGTCTTGTTGGAATTTTCGGCAAAAATTATTCAGGCAAGTCAAGTATCATCGATGCCGCTTTATTTGGGCTGTTTAACACTACGTCAAAAGGAGAGAGAAAAAATGTCCATATCGTCAATCAAAATCGCGAAAAGGCTAAGTGTCAACTCGAGATCGGAGTCGGTGATGATACCTACAAGATCACGAGGAACCTCGAAACATATCAGAAAAAATTAAAAGGCAAAGAAACCAAAGAGGTAAAGACAGAGTTGGACTTTACCAAATATGCTTTGGGTATTCATCCCGAAAGTAAAAACGGCATGACTCGCAATGCAACAGACGAAATTATTCGCAAAACATTTGGGAACTATAATGACTTTATGATCACTTCTATGGCTTCCCAGATGGATGCGTTTGGTTTTATTAATGAAGGCTCAACAAAGCGCAAAGAAATTCTTGCGAAGTTTCTTGACCTTAAGATGTTTGAGGAAAAACATAAACTTGCGAAGAAAGATTCGGCCGAAAAGAAAGGCGTGATTAAACACTTAAACTCTGTTGATTGGCGCAAAAAGCTAAAATGGAATCAAGAAGCTCTTTCTGAAATTTTAGAAGACATAGCCAACCAATCTGACCTTTGTGAAAAACACGCAGCGAGAACCAAGGATCTTCTAGAAGAACAAAAGATAATAGAAGAACAGCTAAGATCAATTGGGGCTGAACCAGTAGATATTCGCATTCTTCTTGATATGCTTGAAGAGAAGCGTGAAGTCCAGCGGGATATCTCTAAAGCGATTGAGAGTGGCGACAGTTATGTAAAGGGCTTGGTGGCCTTAAAAGAGCGTTTAAAAGGCTTTATCGATAATTTTAATCTCGATGAGTACACCGGCCAACAAGAGCAGCATAAATCCTTGACCGATCTTGGTCGTAGATTAAAAATAAGACAGAGGGATTTAGCCTCAAAGATTGCCAATTACCAAGCGAAGATTGATTTGCTTCATGATCACGAATACGATCCTAATTGTGAATTCTGCTGTGATAACCAGTTCGTAAAAGAAGCGCACAAAGCAAAGAAAGAAATCATAAAGTCTCAAGAGAAACTTGAAGAGGTTAATGATGAGATTTTTCTAAATAACGAACTCCTTGGCAAGATTGACATAAAGTCCGTAAAGAATGCAATCGAGGACTATAAAAATAAATTAACAAAGAGCAAGACAAATGAAGCAAAGATACAAAAAATACGCGCTCAAAATGAGGCACACGAGAGCAAGAAGGCTCTCACGGGAAAGGAGATCGAAGAAACCCTTGCGAAGATTGAGCACTATTATAAAAACCAAGAAGCATATGATAATCTGGAATCCTTACAAAGAGACCTTCGGGCAATCAAATTAACGGTGAGTAAGAAGCAAGAAGAGCTTGAAAAGTGTAACAAGAAGATTATGATTCTCATGTCTGAGGAGGGTTCCACCCGGCGCTTAATTGAAGAAGCAAAAGAACATATTAAACAAATTGATGACGCTGAAAAAGAATTTATCGCTTATGATTTATATATTCAAGCTATGCATGCCAATGGCGTATCTTATCAGGTCATTAAATCAATGCTCCCTATTATTAACAAAGAGATATCTTCTGTGCTTAATACTATTGTGGACTTTGAAGTTTTCTTTGATAATGTTGATAATAAATTAGAAATATATATTAAACATCCGAAGTATGATCCTAGACCATTGTCGATGGGATCTGGTGCGGAGAAGACAATTGCATCAATGGCTATCCGCCTTGCTTTGATTTCAGTAACCAATTTACCAAAATCGGAACTATTTATTCTTGACGAACCAGCAACAGCATTGGATCAAGATCATATGGAAGGCTTTATTCGTCTTCTTCAAATGATTAAAAGCCAATTTAAAACGGTTCTCTTAATTTCCCATCTCGAATCTTTAAAGGATATTGTCGACAAGACAATCGACATTCAAAAAGCAGATGGCTTTGCAAAGGTAAAAATCTAATGAAATTAACAAAAGAACAACTGAAGCAAATCATTAAGGAAGAACTTGAATCTCTTGAAGAGCTATCAATGGGGCCCGTTGCTGGATCTGTCGGTGGTCATACCGAGCCCACGCCGAGAAAAACTGCGCACGAGACAGCGCTCGAAGAAAAAGAAAAACTTCATCAAAAGGTAGTGTCGGGTAAGGATCTTACGCCGAGAGAAAGGAAAAAGTATTTTTGGCTAATCCGAAAACTAGAAGGAGAATTGTAATGGATAAAGAAGAAAGTAAAGTAATGATACAAAATGAATTGTATCTCAAGAATAAAGACAAAGGGATGCTCGATTCCTTGCAAGAAAAAGTTGTAAGTCGTAAGTTACTTGTGTTTCTCACAGCGACAGGTCTTATGCTCTGGGCAAGTCTCGATCCGGACATCTGGGGAATGATTGCAGTGTGTTACATCGGCGGTCAATCTGTTATTGATTTTGCGAAATCTTGGAAGCACGGAGGGTAAATTGTGAAACTTACTAAGCAGCAGCTTAAACAAGTTATTCAAGAAGAGATAGAGAAAGCAACTCTTTTAGAAGCCCTGACTCCTCTAGGAGGACTATCTGCTTTTCAAATTCAACAAGAATTGAGAGCAGTTAGTTCAGATATGTGGGCCTACTGGGGACATGAACAATTGTCCGCTGCTTTAGAGATTGTTAAGCAAGAGCGCGATGAACTCCAAAGAGAATATAAACAAGGCCCCGCGGGGGTGTATACACCCGATTGGTTTGATCAATATGTGCATCCCCTGAATAGTTTAATCAGTCAAATTGAAGATGCGAGGATAGATGCGCCGGACAGTCCGGAGAATTTGTATGAATTGACTGATGATGATAAATTTTATTATGACGACGAGATCGAAATGATAAAGCATGAACGAGCTGCGGGAACAGAGCGATCAGATATAATTGATATTCTGGAGGAATACTTTGACGTAGAAGAAAAGGTACTCGGCCCTCTTGTAGATTATGTAATTGAAGAGTGGGGATAATGAAACTCGCGTGGAAAAAGATAAAGTTATGGTGCTTCCATCACTGGCGAATGCTGGTGGTGGCAGCACTTCTTATTATTTCCTATGTAGTTGGGCGAGGCAAAGTCAAAGCCTATAAGACCCAATTACAAATGGCAAACGAGCTATACCAGAAAGAAATTGAAGCCGTTGAAGCCGCAGCAAACAAGAAAGGCAAGCTGCAAAAAGCAGCCAATAGCAAGTACATTCGCGCTTTGGAAATTGCTAATAAAACGGCTAACGAATCCATGAATCATGCGGAACTATTAAAAGCAGAACGCGTTCGTCTGTTAGTTGAGGCCAATAAAGAAGACCCCGAAAAGATTGATCGCATCCTTGCCGAGGAGTTCGGTATTATAATAATGACCCCAGGAGACAAATAAATGAGGCTTACAAAACAAAAACTATATAAATTAATCAAAGAAGCAATGTATGAAAATGAACAAGGTGCTTTAGGACAAGTTCAAGCCATGGTTGATGGAAATCAGTGGCTTAAAGGCACACAAGTTAATGAAGGAGACTTAATACCAATTAGCGACAAAGTCCTTCTGTATGCTAGTGAAGAAGGAATGAGCCATATTAAAGATCGTCATCAAGACGCTAACGCTCCCGGATCTTTAATTTATCCAAATGTTAATGTTAAAGAATTGATTTTAGCCATAATGAATACACAACCAACTTCAACAGGCGGAGGCATGGTTAAGTGGGAAGGCATCAGTTCTCCTTCCGGTCCAGTTGGCAAAATGGGGCTGGCTGCTGGGACTCCACAAGAAGTTGCTGGTTTGCAAGATTATAAAATGCCCGGAGGCCGAGGAGAGGTTGTAAAAGTTGCCCCCGGTGAAAGGAAAGAAACAGATGAAGTCACATTAGTAACTTCCAATATTGGTTCTCTTGAAGACGGTAGAACTGTTTTGAGTCTTGTTACTTTGTACCCGGGCGGCATGGACGTCGACGGTGTTCAAGTACCATTTGATAGAGGTGCATTTGCCGCTGCAGGTATCTATTTCGTTCTACCTCCAGGATCGCCTATTTTAAAGGGCGCGTAATGAAACTCACAAAACAAAAGCTCTCCAAACTTATTACCGAGGCTCTCGAGCAGGAAGAAAGGGATAATTTACTTGCGATGTTTCAATCAGGAGACGAAAACTATATTAATCAAGCGATTGAACTCTTGGACATGATGGAAGAAAAACCAACACCTGAAATGGCCGAGGCTCTATTGAAAACCCCAGGCAACGAAAAACTCAATCGACTTGGTTTGGATTTGTTTATGCAAGCGACAAAGATGCCACAACCTTTAAGATTTTCTCAAATGGGTGAATGGATACAGCTTGACTATCCTCTGGATGTTGCAGATGAGATTGTAGGTTTTCTGAAAGAGAGACGGTGGAAAGAAGGCAGAGGCTTCCAGACTGATGATTTCTGGTATATGTCTTATGATCGTAAAATGATTATTTTGATTCCAATACGACAAGCGCCTTCTGATGATTCAGACGGTGGGCTTTAGGAGACTGTAATGCTACTATTCTTGCTTTCTACAGCGTTAGCCGACCCGATGCTCATCCACCTTCGAGAAGGGGACGTAGCGCCCTTTGGCGGCCGTCTAATGAACGATGAGGCGGTGGCCAACATTATTGCTGGGAATGAATTGACCCTTGAGCAATGCGAGATCAAAACCGAGTTGAAAGTTTCTATTGTAAAAGCGGAAATGCAACTTGAAATAGACTATTTAAAAGCAGAGTTGGAAACAGAACAAGCAAAGAACGCAACTCTATTGGAACTTCGAGATACCGAAATTGAGGCTCTGAGAACACAACTTAAACCAAACAAAACCATGTGGGCTTTCTTCGGCGGCTTTTTGCTAGCGTCAGGAACTTCGCTGGGAACTTATTATTCTGTGAGAGAAATCAATGAAAATAAGAATTAAAAAAACAATAAAAAAAGTTTTGGATGTGATATGCCCCCCGGCAACGCAGAATCTTGAATTAAATACTAGGAATAGAAATGCTGCTATTAAAGCTGACTATATACAATATGGTCCTCTAAATCTTGCTGATAAAAAATATTGGAATAGATTGGCAAAGTTTTGGAAAACCGAACCGGAGGTAGCCAAACAATCTCGATGTGGTAATTGCGCTGCTTTTGACCTGTCGCCACGAATGAAAGAGTGTATACCCGGAAAAACATCTGATAAAGAAGGTGAATTGGGATATTGCTGGATGCATAATTTTAAATGCCACAGCGTCAGAGTTTGTTACACTTGGGCTGCTGGTGGGCCTATTCCTGAAGATACGATCTCTCATGAATGGCAGACAAAAAATAAAGAGTCAATGGATGAAAAGTAAAGACCCCAACTACGCTGTTAAAGTAGAACAAGCGATTGCAAAAAAATATGGAGAAGAGACCGTGGTAAATCCAAAGTCTAAATGGAATGACGAGAAAGAGAAAGAGTATCTTGAACAACTTAAAAACTCTTATTGCGCCGATGCCGATACAGAAGATTTAGACAAAGAAGAGATCTATGGCGTTTTTATCCCTTCAAAACTACTTAAAGAAGAATCCACGCGTTCTTGTCCTGTTTGTAATATGTATTCATTTAAATCTAAAGATGATGTCTATATGACAAAGTTCGATTGTTGCTTTAAGTGCTATATTCAATGGGTCGATGGTCGAGAGGATAGATGGAAAACAGGATGGAGACCAGACAAATGAAATTAACAAAAGAACAGCTTAAATGTCTTATTAAAGAAGAACTCGAAAGCGTAGTGCAAGAGGCTACCACCACCGGGCAAGAAGATAAAATTATGAAAGCAGCAGTGGAAATGAAAGATAATCCAAATTTGGATAAAATCTTTTTAGCTCTTTCAAGAGATCCCAAGGTGAAAAAAATAGTGGCACAAACCGATATTCAAGTACAAAAAAATGAGGAAGATGTGGACGCACTCAATGTACCGTTAGCCGTCTCTTCTATTCTAGTCGCTGGATATCCATCGATGACGGCGTTTTTAGCCTCAGCCGCTGGTAAAGTATTGTTAGCAAAAACAGCAGTAGTTATGGGCACATCGCTTGCAACTTTAGGAACGGCCGCTATTGGATTTCTTGCTCCTGTTGCAGTCGCTTTTCTATTGGATGTAGCCGTGGGAGGCATAGTGGATGCCGGTGAGGCGAAAGAGAAAAAGAAAGCAGCGGCAAAACTGAAAAAACAGCAACAGGCACATACAAAGGCCTTGAGAGCATCAGGGTGGAAGCCAGAGCACGATGCCCCCGGGAAAGCCACCCCAGGACACAGCGCTAGGATACAGAAAAGCCTGGCCAGAGACAGAAGATAAGGAAATTATAATATGAGCTCAAATACACTAGAAATTATTCGAGGGCTAGCTCAAGCAGCCGCAAATGGCTATGATGGATCACATGACGAAAGATATTCATATGATGGAACTTCACGTAAAGTGGGGCTGAATAGAGAAGAGGGCAACCTGATTACAGACAAACGAGTTAATGATGGTTTTTCTGTAAAATTCTATGGGGATTCGCTTCGTATTACATACCAGAGCGATGTGCTTCTTAAAAATGTAAAAGATCCAAAATTCGAACAAGAACAAGAACGCATGATTAATCAAGTTAAAAAGTTTCTTCAAAAAGAGTATAAGGCAATTACCGGAAATTCTATCACTCTTACAAAAAAAGGTGACGTAGAGTGCCTGGTTCAGTCTACTTCTCACGTTCGAACTTTTGTACAAGCCCACCAACATTATAAAATTTCTAAAGTTGATTCCGAACCACATCTAGAGCCATCCGTTGATGCGACCCGAGATGTTACAAGAAAATTCTTAGCACAACATTCCACAAAGCGTCCCAAAAACGTTACTTATAAAAAAGGAGCGAATGACAAATGAAACTTACAAAAGAACAGCTCAAAAGAATAGTAAAAGAAGAATTGGAAAATGTTATGAAGGGAACAAAGCCCACCCCTAAAAAGAAAAAATAAAAGAATCCAATGGCCTTTAAACTCTCCAAACAAGAAATTGTAAAAGAGATTGTGAAATGCGGTAAGGATCCACAATTCTTTATCGATAACTATTGTAGAATTTCACATCCTCTGCGGGGCTTGATTCCGTTTAAAACCTACAATTATCAAAAAGATCTTTTAAAAGACTTTAATGATTATCGTTTCAATATTATACTTAAAGCCAGACAATTGGGTATCTCCACAATCTCAGCGGGATACATTGTCTGGTTTATGCTTTTTCATAGAGACAAGAACATTCTTGTAATTGCCACTAAGTTTGGAACAGCAGCTAACTTGGTGAGAAAAGTAAAATCAATTATGAAGCATTTACCCGAATGGATTAAAATTTCAAAGATCGTAACGGATAATAAAACTTCATTCGAATTATCAAACGGGTCACAGATCAAAGCAGGAACGACTTCTGGAGATGCCGGTAGATCGGAAGCCTTATCACTGCTCGTTATAGACGAGGCAGCACACGTAGAAGGCCTTGAAGAGTTGTGGACGGGTCTTTACCCTACTTTGTCAACAGGAGGCCGCTGCATAGCCTTATCGACCCCTAAAGGGGTAGGTAATTGGTTCCACAAGACTTACATTGATGCAGAGTCAGAAGAGAACGATTTTCATCCAATTGTTTTACCTTGGGATATGCATCCTGAAAGAGATCAGGATTGGTTTGCAAAAGAAACCAAAAATATGTCTCGAAGACAGATCGCCCAGGAATTAGAATGTAATTTCAATACTTCAGGCGAAACTGTTATCCACCCGGACGATATGCAGTGGTTATTTGAAAATGTTAAAGACCCCCACTATAAAACTGGATATGACAGAAATTTATGGATATGGGAAAAATATCAAGAAGGTCTTCCATATCTTTTGGTAGCCGATGTTGCTCGTGGCGATGGTACAGATTATTCTGTTTTTCATGTAATAAGACTAGACACAATGGCAGTTGTTGCTGAATATCAAGGAAAACCAAACCTTGATCTTTATTCAAATATTCTTTATGATGCAGGCAGAGAATACGGCAACTGTTTGTTGGTTGTCGAAAATAATGGGATTGGCATTTCTATATTAGAAAAATTAATTACTTTGGAATATCCAAAATTATATTATTCAATTAAGTCAACCCACGAATATGTTGAGGCTTATTTGGCAGAGGATAATGATAGATCTGTACCAGGGTTTACAACTTCCACTAAAACAAGGCCTTTAATTGTAGCAAAACTAGAGGAGTACATTAGAAATAAACTAATTACTGTACATTCTAATCGTTTGTTTCATGAAATGAAAACTTTTATATGGTACAATGGGAAGCCTCAAGCAATGCGTTCTTATAATGATGATCTAGTTATATCTTTAGCAATTGCCTGCTGGGTAAGAGATACTGCATTATCAGAGAACCAAAGAGATATGGAATACAAAAAAGCAATGCTTAATGGCTTAATGAAGACAACCACAACTATGAATACACAAATAAAAGGACAAGAAGGTTATAAACAAACTTTTCATGAAAAACATGAAGAAGAAATAAACAAAACAAAAGAATTTTTTTGGATTTATAAAGGATAAAAAATGGCTCGTAATGATAGAAACCCAAATAATAACCAATCTGACCTGTTTAAGTCTTTAACAAGGCTTTTTTCCGGACCACTTACCCAGAGAAGAACACAATCGGGTCGGCAATTAAGAAGAAGACATTTAGATATCTACGCTAAAAGGTTTAAATCAGCTAGCGGAAAGCAGTTCAAAAAGTCTGAATACAACCCCATGAATGTAACTTCGCTCAATATGATTTCAAATAGAAATCGTGCAGAGCGATATATTGATTTTGATCAGATGGAGTATACGCCGGAAATTGCATCTTCATTAGATATCTATGCAGATGAAATGACAACTCATTCAAGTTTAACTCCAATGTTGCATATTAAATGCCCCAATGACGAAATTAAATATATATTACATTCTCTTTATTATAATGTTATGAACATTGAGCATAATCTTTTTGGTTGGGCTAGAACAATGTGTAAATATGGAGATTTGTTTGTATATCTAGACATTGACGAAGGATTGGGGATTAGAAACTGTATTGGTCTTCCTGCTCAAGAAATTGAACGCTTAGAAGGAGAAGACCCATCAAATCCCAATTATATTCAGTATCAATGGAACAATGGTGGTTTAACGCTCGAGAATTGGCAAATAGCACATTTTAGAGTTTTAGGTAATGATAAGCATGCTCCATATGGTACCAGCGCTCTAGAGCCAGCCAGACGCATTTGGAGGCAACTTAATCTTTTGGAAGATGCCATGATGGCTTATCGGATTACTCGTTCGCCCGAGCGCCGTGTCTTCAAGATCGATGTCGGTGGAATTGCGCCGCAAGATGTTGAGCAATATATGCAAAAAATAATGACTCAAATGAAGCGGCATCAAGTGGTTGATCCGTCATCTGGTCGCGTTGATTTACGTTATAACCCTCTTTCTATTGAAGAAGATTATTTTATCCCAATTCGAGGAGGGGCTTCGGCAACGGACATCACCAACCTTGCCGGAGGAACTTTCACAGGCCAAATTGATGATGTAAAGTATCTTCGAGATAAATTGTTTTCTGCTCTTAAAGTACCCCAATCTTATCTTACAATGGGGGAAGGTGCAACAGAAGACAAAACCACATTAGCCCAAAAAGATATTCGTTTTGCAAGAACTATTCAGCGACTTCAAAGAGTTATTATATCTGAACTCGAAAAGATTGGTATTATCCATCTTTATACTATGGGTTATCGCGGAGATGATTTGCTTGGCTTCAAGCTTTCTCTCAATAACCCTAGTAAAATTGCGGAGATGCAAGAGCTTGAGCATTGGAAAACTAAATTTGACATTGCGGCAGCTGCTACGGATGGTTATTTCTCGCGACGTTGGGTTGCAGAAAATCTTCTAGGACTTTCTGAGGATGAATTTATTCGAATGCAAAGAGAAATGTATTCGGACGCCAAATTTATGGCTGCAGTTGAACAAGCCGGAGAACTTCCCGAGGCAGGAGGCGGACCCGGCGGAGACCTAGGTCTTGGTGGCGAAGGAGAATTAGATTTAGGCGGAGAAGAATTAGATTTAGGCGGAGAAGAACCAGCCGAGGAAGAAGAAGAAGTTTTATTAGCTGAACCGCCGGCAAAGCGTGATGACACCGTGTTCAGGCGACCAGAGGCGAAAGGAAAACCTCGAGGCCCCTATAAAAAAGATTCTACTAAAATACACAGAAAAGGCGGGAGAAGAAAGCAGATGATTAATGCTGCCTTCTCGGAACCACTTACTTTTCGTAAAACTTTTCCAGGGTATACTGGCGCTGACGGCCTCGCTTCTCTTTCTCGTGGAGTGACGGAAGCACAAAACCCTGATATTTTAGAAGAACATAGACTATTTAGTACTGATTTTGAAATTAAATCATTGATAGAATCACTGCGGAAGGATGAAGAAAATGAAATTAACGAATAAACAGTTAAAACAAATTATCAAGGAAGAAATGCAAGGCGTCCTTAATGAAGACGGGGGACAGTTGCAAGCCGTATCAGCAACGGTAGAGTATCCAGATATGGTGGACGAATGTAGATGTTTGTCAATTGAGATTACATTAAACACCGGAAACACAATTGATATTGAGTGTACGGGAATGATTGATGATCTGGATATAATGGATCTTTTGCAAGGAGACTATTCCGGATATGATTTAAAACTTGAGGGCATCTTCGGGAAAGACGATGGCGGCAAAATGCGCCAAGTCAAGGTTCCTCCTGGAACCACGGTTGGAATAAGCGAAGAACTTTCAAAAGAAATTGCCGAAGAAGTTGAGGATATGGATGACGCTTTCGAAGCCCCAGATGAAGGCGGCCGTGGCTATTACGATTATTAAAAAATGAAAAGGAAAGAAGCATGAAACACAATAAGAAAAGAAATACCGCTTTTCTTTACGAATGCCTAATAAAAGAATTAACAAGAGCAATCGTCCGAGAAGACAAAAAAAGACAAACAATTACAAAGAAAATACTAAAAGAATTCTTTTACAAAGGGGGCGTCCTACGTGAAGAACTCACATTATATAACTCGCTCTTGGAAAGTAAAGAATTACAAGAAAGTTTCTCTCGCAAATTGCTCGAGGAAACCAAAAAAGACTTCTATGGACTTGATCGAAAGCAGATCTTTAATTCTCAAACAAATCTTATTAACAAGATCAACAAGCAATTAGGGCATACTGTTTTTTCTAATTTTGTTCCAAATTATAAAGATATGGCTTCCCTAGGTTTATTTTTTCAAAATAATAAACTCACGGCCAAAAAAAGAATTATACTCGAGAATAATTTAATTAAATTTCTGGGAGGGAAAGAGAATACTTTAACAGAAATGAAGCATCTCGATAATCTTGAATACAAAACTTTTGTAAACAAGTTCAATAACGCTTATGAAAGAACATTAAGAAAAGAACAAAAAGATTTGTTAACAAATTATATCGTTTCATTTTCCGATAATGGATTGGGTCTTAAAAGTTTTTTAAACGAGGAGCTTGGCCGCCTCAAGAACGCCGTGCAGCAGCAGATTGTAGAAGGGTCAACTAACCCTAATAGTGAAAATTTTAAAAAAGTTAAGGTAAAGCTGGACAACTATGCAAAAACTCCAATAAATCAGCAAATGATTGAGGAAGTTTTTTATATTCAAGATTTAATTGCGGAGGTATCAAAGAATGGCAGTCAAAATTAATATTGAACCAGAAGAAATAGTCGAACCAACACCAGAAGAACGAAGTATAACAATTGAAATTGTTGAGAAAGATAGAATTGAATTCAATTTAAATCTCCGCAATGCTTTAAACGGTGATCTAATGATTTTAGATCATAAAGATATTGATATTGTGGTACAACCAACATCCAAAAAAATTATTACATTTGCCAAAGAGGTAATGTCAGATGCTGTATACGGTGCAGAATCTAGACTCCTTGAGTATTTAAGGAGCCAAGGGGTTATTAATCATGATTCTATTAAAGGAGGAAATGTATATGGTTCTCTTGAAGGTCTAATAATGAACTCCGCTACACACGATCCTGTGAAGGTCACTCTATTAAAAATTTCTGAATGGATGGAGACAGAGCAGCCTTATATTACAGGCACAACCGCTTATGATGATCTTCAAGACGATGCTCTAATTGATCCGGATAATGAATATTCAACCGAATTAGGTGAAGTTCCTCACGAAGAAAAGAAAGGATCTATGTATCAACATAATCTTTTTGCTCCTTATCTTTATGGTAGATATTCTTATTAGTGAAGCCCCTGAAGAGTTCAAAAAATGGTTTAAGATGAGGTAATATGAATTTATTAAATTTTATTTTGACTGCTTATGGGCTTACTTTTATTCTGGTCTATGGGTCTATCTTCAGTAATATAAGACCAAAAAAAGATCCAAGCAAAAAATGGACTTGGCTTTTTCACTGTACATTGTGCATGGGCTTTTGGGCATCGATGTTTTTATTTTGTATAAATGACTATACAGAACTATTTACATTTGAATATTCTTTAGGGAATATGTTCTGCCTATCTTGTTTGGGAAGCGGGACAACTTATTTACTCTCGATGATCGTCGATGACTTTGGTTTGAGAGTATCGTCGAGATCAGGAGGTGATTATGTTGACGATTAAACGATGGATGTTTCAGCCCGTTCGCCGTTGCTGCAGCGGAAAGTGAATCGCGCCGGTAGCGCCGGCAAGTCTTTTATTTGAGGAAAGAAAATGAAAATTACAAAAAGAAAATTAATTCAACTTATTAAAGAAGAACTTGGTAAAACTTTGAAAGAAAGTTATACCGTTGATGAAATTTATGATTATTCCTGCGATGAATTAATCGAAGATGGAGAATGGCTCAAAGCCGAAATCCAAAATGATCGTTCCACCGATCCGGGTATGAAGATGATGATTATAGACACGATTAACAATAGATTGGACGCATGTAAAGGATAAAATGAAAAAGAAACTATTACGAGAATTTTATGCCTTATGTGAAGGCGGTGTTTGCCAAGATCTTCTGTCCGAGAAAGAAAGAAGAGAAGTGCAAAATGGCGTTCTTTATTTGTCGGGAAAGCTTCAGACCGCCGATAAACAAAATGGGAATGGTCGTGTTTACCCCTATGAAGTTCTTAAAAGAGAAATGGATAATTATATGAAGATTGTTAAAGACAGTCGTGCGTGTGGAGAATTAGATCACCCGGATGATTCTGTTGTTAATCTTAAAAATGTTTCTCACATTGCAACTGATATTTGGTGGGAAGGTAAAAATGTGATGGGTAAACTCAAAGTTCTCGATACTCCTTCTGGCCGGATTCTTAAAGATCTTATTAATGCCGGAGTTAAACTTGGTATTTCGTCTAGAGGCTTGGGGTCTGTTAAAGAAAGCGCTGGACAAACTGTTGTTGAGAATGATTTTCAATTGATTTGCTTTGATATAGTATCGGAGCCTTCGACTCCAGACGCATATGTTTATCCAAGTGGCCAAAGTTCCATGACGACTCGCCTTCGTGAGGTTAAAGAGAATAGTATCAATGATTTATTTAAAAAGATTTTGGGGGATTAATTGTGAAGATCAGTAAAAAAAGATTAACTCAAATTATAAAGGAAGAATTAAAAGAAAATTTTTATCCAGAGGAACAGGTTGCATCGGAACAAGCAAAGGCGCAAGAAGCAATTGATAAATTAAAAGAAGCAACCGAACAACTCAAACTAATCGCCGGCAGTGAAACGACTCATGAGTATTCAGCTGATGATGAGTCTAATCTATCTGGGCTTGGTCAAAGTATTTCTATAATAGAAGTCGAGATTGCAAAAATCCAAGGTGCCTTCCAAGCAGAAAGACATTCCTACAGTCAATATAAACAATAGAGGTTCTAATGAAAAAAGAAGAATTAAAAAAAATTTTGAAACCGTTAATTAAAGAGTGCATTAAAGAAGTTATTTTTGAAGAAGGCACTCTTTCAACTATTATTTCTGAAGTTATAAGAGGAACTTCTACGAAACAAATGGTTTATGAAACAAAACAAAAACCTACACTTGAATCTGATGAAGAGGCGAAAACACGAAGACAAAAAAAACAAAATCAACTCCAAGAAAATAGAAAAAAAATTCTTGATGCAATCGGAAAAGACACTTACAATGGTGTAAATATTTTTGAAGGAACCACACCTATGTCGGCTCCAAGATCCCCCTCTTCTCCGTATGGATCAAGCGCACTTGACGGCATGGCGCCTAGTGATCCTGGGATTGATATTTCCAGTTTTGGGTCACGTAAACATTGGAAAAAATTAGCAGGAAATTAAAATGTCTATAAATCATATAGAAAAGCCAAGAAAAAATGAAGACCCAAATCGTTTTATAAAACGATTTATAAAGAAATGCAAGAAACTTGGTATTATTGACGAATTTAAAGAAAAACGTTATTATACGAAACCGACCACCAAAAAAAGATTAGCAAAAAAACGAGCAATTGCAAGACACAAAAAAGAACAACGCAAAAGGGAGAAGCAACAAAATTAATTTGAAAACTAATTAATTTGCAGGAGAATTATTATGGCAACTTATACAAGTCAACACGGATATGTAGGATTAAGAAATGTAGGGTCTTATCAAGTTTCCGGAACCCCGTTTATGACGGGTTCAGCGAACTTAGATGATGGAAAAGTTCACAGAATTTCATTTCCATATGTAACAAAGTCCATAACGGTTATTAATACTTCAACAACGAATGGGTATGATTTAGATATTCATTTTTCGGAGGGATCCCCGATTACTGCTTCACCAAAAGGCGGAGGTATTGGTACCATCACCGCTACTTCAGACGTAGCAAAGAACAATAATTATATAACGATTCCAGCCGGGAATGCTTCTCTTACTATGGATGTGAAATCTAAATTTTTGTATATCTCAAATCGATCAGGCAATGATGATTTGAGTTACCAAGTATTTGCGGAATTAACACAAATACCAACCGGAAGTATGTATACGCTAACAGGATCCGGGATAACGAGTTAATAATGGGGATAAACTATGGGAATATTTACACCATCAAGAACAAAATTGCCATCCTTAACGGTGGGAGGAAGATCATCATTTAGCGGAACATCTGAAACTTTTGTAACTTTTAGTGCATCTGATACCACTCCTTCGGTTGCAAATGGCAACTTATTTAAGACTCACGCTAGCGGACAAACATTAACGATGTTTGATGATGGTGTTGCTGGACAAACATTTCAATTATGACAAAATTAGGAGATAAATAATGGGAAGCTTTAAACCATCAAGAACAAATCCGCCATATTTGGCAGTTGACGATAACAGTGATAGCACGAGCGCTCGCAATGTTGTATCTGTCATTACTAATCACGTAGATGCTGTCGCTGCGAGGCCCCTATATGTCAGAAACGATGCCATCGCTGCAGAGGGAACCGTGGTTGTTGAAAGCACTGCTGCTGAAACCAACCCATTGCTTGAATTAAGAAATTCAAATGCTGCAACAGATAAACCACCAATCTTAAGATTTAATAGAGCAGACACAACAGCCGAGGCAGATGACATGGCACTGGGTTCAATTGAATTTTATGGACATAATGCAGCAAATGCTGCAATAAAGTATGCTAGCATTTCAGCATACAGTTCTGATGTTACTGTAGATGATGAAGCCGGCGAAGTTGTTTTCTCTGCTATGATCGGAGGAAGGCACGGCAATTCTTCTCTTACGGAATGTATGGTTTTTGGAATGGAAGACACGGCTGCCGGGCAACGCGCCTTCGCTTTGCAAATCAATCGCCAAAATGCAGCCGATGTTGATTTCATTGTTCGAGGACAAGATGTGAATAATCTGATTCGCACACGTTGTGAAACTAATCAAGTTGGATTCGGCTCGCAGCCTGATCAAAATATCAATGCTCTAGTTCAAGTTGTAACTGTACTTTCTTCTTCAATACCGGCACCTAGAATGACAACAACACAAAGAGATGCCCTTACTAAACAAGCCGGCGGTTGCTTGATCTATAACATTACCACGAACAAGCTTAACTTATACAATGGTTCCGCCTGGAGATCTATAGATGACAGCGCGGTATAATGATTTAATGGGGAGTTTTTAAATGGCAGAATTCGGCTGGGCATATGTACCATCAAATATTATAAGCGGATCAGGTGGTCACGGAACCTCTTGCTCCGGCTCTCTACAGTGGTCAACGGGCGGCACTACGCTATCCGGCAGTAGAAATTTAATTTGGGATCATTGTAATTCTGAATTGTTTCTCACGGGAGCCATGTTTGTTAGCGGCACTATTAATGCTGATATAATCAATGTTAATCACCATAACAAAACTATAACAAATATCTCAGCGACGGGATCCACCGAATTTGGTGATACAACTGACGATACACACATTTTTGTTGGAAAAGTAGCAATTGCTTCATCTGTAAGCACCCAGCCAACTACCAAATTGGACATAAGAGTTGCTGATACGGAGAACATCAAAGGAATAAATATTGATTTTGATGAAACTGGCGGCTACAATGCTCTTTATATTGATTCTGAATCAACCAGTCATCCGGCTGTTTATATTTTAGGATATAGACCACTTTATTGCTCTCAAGATATTACAAATGGTTATGCTGCCAAATTTACCAGAAATATCGCTGAAGCTGGTGCAGCTCCCCTGACTTTCATCCACGATGACCACACCTCAAATACTCAACCTGCTTTAGCGGTTAGACAAGATGGTACCGGAAAAATTTTAGATTTACTAGATGGAACCACTTCTGTATTTCAATTATTTGATGGCGGTAATATAAACCTGTCTGGTACAACGTTCGTTGCTTCTAGCCAAAAAATTCAATTTGGAAATACTGGAGAATATATTGGTGGTGATGGTACCGATTTAGATATTGTGTCTTCTCGTAAGCTGAAGCTTGATTTTGGAGCAGGACAGGGAGGAGACGTTTCCTTCAGTAGAGGCGGCACAAATGTTCTTGTTTTGACCGCATCAATCGGTGGCGATGCAATTCTTTCATCGTCAGTTACAAATAAAGATATAATCTTCCATGCTAACACTTCTACTGAAATCGCTCGTTTTGACACTTCCGCGAATTCATTATTGATGGCTGGAACGAAGAAAATTGAATTTGGAGGGTCAGGTACTTACATTCACTCCGACGGAGCAGATCTGAAGCATTTCAATGGTGCAGATATTAATTTAGTTTCCGGCGTGGATATTTTACTTGATGCTGGTGGGGACATCATTCTCGATGCTGATGGGGCGGATATCACATTTAAAGATGGCGGAACTCAATATGCAAAATTCAGCAGCGTCAGCGGTCATGAACTTACCGGTAGTTTGTATGTAAGTGGTTCAGGGATTACATTGACGGCTGGGCAGGACACGGGAGCGGTGCTCACTCTTGTAGCTGATAATGGCGAAGAAGCAGTTGATGTAACCTCTTTTGTTGTAGCTGATGGCGGCAATCTTACTATTGACTGTGGTGCTGATATTACGTTGGATGCTGCTGGCGATATCATTCTTGATGCCGACGGCGCTGATGTTCTATTTAAAGATGGTGGCGTTTTAATTGGAGCATTAAAGAACAGCAGTAATGCTTTAGAAATATCTGGCTCCGGCGTTGCTGCCGGCAGCGGAGATATAATACTTACAAGTGGAATGACTGCTGACATTACATTGGACGCTGCTAATGATATCATTCTTTCTGCTGACGGTGGCAATGTTACAATGGATGATGGTACATTAACTATTTTTGATTTTGATGTTGATAATACAAGATTTACCATTCATGATGACCAAGATACTGGTGATAAAGTTGTTATGACTATGGCTCAACACGGAGCATTTTCAATTATCACAACCGATGATGATGCTGCGGCAGCGAACATTCAAATCACAGCAGACGGCACTTTTGAGGTTGATGCAACCACAATTACACTAGACTCTGCCGGAGATATTATTTTAGACGCCCAGGGAAATGACCTTCTATTTAAAGATGGCGGTGTTTTAATCGGGGCAATCAAAAATAACAGTGCTGCTTTAGAATTATCTGGCTCTTCTCCCAACTCAGAGGGAACGAGAGCAGACATTATAATTACAAGCGGCATGGCTGCTGACATTACATTAGACTCTGCTAATGATATCATTCTTTCTGCTGATGGTGGCAATATCACAATGGACGACGGTACATTAACTATTTTTGATTTTGATGTTGATAATACAACATTAACCATTCATGATGATCAAGATACTGGTGATAAGGTTGTTATGACCATGGCACAACATGGCGCATTCACAATCGAGACAACTGACGATGATGCTGCGGCAGCGAACATTCAAATCACAGCAGACGGCACTTTTGAGGTTGATGCAACCACAATTACACTAGACTCTGCCGGCGATATCGTTTTAGACGCCGACGGTGCAGATATTCTATTTAAAGATGGCGGTGTTTTAATCGGAGCATTCAAGAACAACAGTAGTGCTTTAGAAATATCTGGCTCCGGCGTTGCTGCCGGCAGCGGAGATATAATACTTACAAGTGGAATGACTGCTGACATTACATTGGACGCTGCTAACGACATCATTCTTGATGCTGATGGTGCAGATATTCTATTTAAAGATGGCGGTGTTTTAATCGGAGCATTCAAGAACAACAGTAGTGCTTTAGAAATATCTGGCTCCGGCGTTGCTGCCGGCAGCGGAGATATAATACTTACAAGTGGAATGACTGCTGACATTACATTGGACGCTGCTAACGATATCATTCTTGACGCTGATGGGGCGGATATTATATTTAAAGACGGAGGCACTGCTATTGCAACATTTACAAATAGCTCTAGCGACTTTCTTATTAAACAAAATGTTAATGCCAAGGATATTATTTTCCAGCAAGATGATGGCACTGAGACTCTTAGGCTAACAAACGCTGGATCGGCGAAATTCGTTGCATCCGTATCGATGAAGGAGCAGTCGGCCGCTGTCTCGGATACCGCGGCATATGGCCAGCTCTGGGTCAGGGACGCTGCCCCGAACCAACTCTACTTTACGACCGATGCCGGCGACGACATCCAGCTCACCTCCGGTACTGTTCTGTCCGTTACGGCCTCGGTGGCACTGGACGACTTGTCAGACGCGTCCTTCTCGAGCGGAGATCTTACAATAACCGCCCTCGATAAACTCACGACTTCGGCTGCTGCTCATGATACAGCAGGAACAGCCGTCGTCATACAGGCTGGGACGACCACGGCAGGCACTACCAACAATATAGCCGGTGGATCCCTGACGCTAGCAGGCGGACAGGGCAAGGGCTCCGGTGCCGGAGGAGACATCGTATTCCAGACGGCAAACGAGGGAGGCTCTGGATCATCCCTCAACGCCCTGGCTACCGCACTGACCATCTCCGATGATCTGTCCAGCACCTTCGTCGGCGTCGTGGATATAACTAACACGACAGATGCCTCGGACAACTCTGGTGATACCGGTGCTCTTAGGGTCGAGGGGGGTGTGTCCATCGCCAAGAAGCTGTACGTGGGAACCGCCTGCGACATAGCCGGGACGCTCACCGTGGCACAGTACGTTGGGCACACAGGGGACGCAAACACCCGCCTGAATTTCACCCCCGACGCACTGTACATCGAGGCTGGTGGGCTGGAGATGATGCACTTCGTTGAGGCGGCACAGGACGCAGTGACAATCAACGACGGCGGTGGTGACGTGGACTTCAGGGTGGAGACCAGCGGCGAGAGCCACATGCTGTTCGTCGAGGGCAGCAGCAATCGCATCTCCATCGGGGACAGCACGGACGCAGTCGCCGCCACGCTTGAGGTCACCAACGCCAACGACGGCGGTGTGCCCCTGCTCCAGCTCAACAGCAACGACACGGATCAAATTGCAGTTGATATCAATGCGGCTAACATCGATGCAAACGTTCTCGACATCACAGCCGCCGCTGTAACAACAGGCTATATTGTTAACATCACCTCCTCCGCCTTGACTACTGGGCAAATGCTGCGGCTTGAATCGACCAGTCCATCAACGGACAATCGTGCTCTCGCTGTGATCGTTAATGAGAACGCTGAAGCAACAGGATGCATCTCTTTGGCTGTCCGTAATGATGCCGCCATGGCTTCTGGTCGCCCAACAGTTTTGTTTCAAGACACTGCTGCCAACACAGAAGCCATCTTGGAATTGAGGAATTCGAATGTTGCCACAGACAAGCCAGCAATCTTAAAATTTAATAGATCAGACGCAACAGCCGAGGCTGACGACATGTCTTTGGGGCAAATTGATTTCTATGGTGTTGATGCAGGGGACAATTCTACTCAATATGCAAAAATCTTAGCGCGAGCTTCTGATGTCACTGCCAATGACGAAGCAGGAGAGCTTAAGTTTTATGTAATGTGTCACACCGGTAGTACAGTAGGAGACCACAATACTACTTTGACCGAAGCTTTACATATTGGAGGAAATGACGCTGCCGCGGGGACATCCACTACCGTTCAAGTTAATCAATCCAATGCCGACATTGATTTTATGGTTCGAGGCACAAACATAAACGGTTTGCTAAGAACCGACGCAGCAAATGATCGTGTTGGAGTTGGTACCTCATCCCCCGGTGCTTTGCTAGAAATTGAACAAGGCTCCGCCGGAGGCGACACTGCTTTCCTTATCGATAATGATGATACAGACCAAATTGCAATGTCCATCGAAGCAGCCAACATCGATGCTGACGTTATTGATATTGTTGCTGATGCTGTCACCACAGCTCGCGCCATAGATATCCAGTGCGACGGGCTGACGACCGGCAATATGATTGGGCTGGATTCCAACTCAGCTGAGGCAGATACCCGGAACCTGATGTTCATCGTCAACAATCACGCCAGCGCCACGGGAGCTACTAATCTGTACATGCGCAACGATGCCGGTGTCGGCATCATGACGGCCGAGGGCAAGAGCGGTGCCGCAATGACCCTGACGATCAAGGAGGTGGCGATAACCATATCAACCTCCGGAACAACAACCACGTCCAGCAATTTTTTCCCAGCCTTGGCAATGCCACTCGCGCTATCAATTCGAGTCACAACAGCAATCTCGGCTGGACACCACATAACTAAGATTGGAACCGATACCATAGATGATCTTTTTGCCGGTGGTGATGCTTCCGGCGGTGCTCTTAATAACGGTGTGCTCGATGAATTGAATGATTTGCTGTCGATGGCTATAACATCTGCTGGCCCGTATTCTGCAGCCGGAGGCGCGACTGCGGGTATTAATGCTGCGCAGGATTTAGTTATAGAAACAGCAGGTACAGCAACTCAGGGTGTTGTAAGAGCTGTTTTATATTATTGGGATATCACTCCTCCGACTAGTTAAAAAACCAGAGGTATATATATTGCAGGTAAATATGTCATCATATTTCGGATTTCAGCTTCTAAGTCTTATCGACTAAACTAAAGGATATTCTCCTTTTCTTTCTATTGACACTATTTAATAAAGAAACAGAAATTTCTAGGAGATATGTTAATGTCTAACATGTTAGAACAGGCTATTATAGATGCCGCTGCCCTTCGAGAAGCAGCGCTTAAAAATGCCGAACAATCGATCATTGAAAAATATGCACCACGAATCAAAGAAGCAGTTGAAACAATGCTCGAAAATGATCCCGTCTCAGAAGCAAAAAGAAAAATGAGATATGAAGGTCGAATTATCGAAATTGTTCATGAGGCGGACGAAAGAGGTAAGGTGACTGTTTCTGACGGCAATAAACCGTTTGTCGTTAATGAATCTGAATTGTCCGAGGTAACCAACGACGAACTTTTACAAGAAGAAGAGATGAATGCTGCCATGGATACATCCACTCCCCCTCAAGAAATTGAAGCCCCTCCGGCGTGGGATTCTCGTTACGGCGACACGGAGTCTGTAGTGCTTTCCGCTCTTTTAGATAAGGTTGATTCTGATCAAAATCTTACTATTGATCTCGATGCAATTGAATTATCTTTGATGCAACAACAACAGGCAGAAATGCCGGCGGGAGAGCCCTTTGGAGAACCAGAAGGGATAGAAGCCCTTGGGGGAGACGAAGAAATTGGTGATCTCTTTGGCGATCTTGGAGGAGAAGAAGAGGAATTGCAGCTCCAAGAGGTTCTTGATGCAATCCAAAAAGTTCTCGAAGAAAAAATGGAAGTCGATATGGGAGAAGCCAAGCAAGGCTGGATTACGACCAATAAAACGACTCTTGAGCACGAAGCAGATATGCAAGAGGCTCATGATGAACATCTCGACGAGGAAGAGGTTCTTGAGGAAGAAGAAGATGAAGACCTCAAAGAAGCCTTGTCGAAAATCGACCAATTTCAGCAAACATTTGAAACGCTTAAACAACAAAACAAAAAATTAGAAAATATTGTTTACAAATTAAACAGTAAATTACAAGAGACTTTGCTAGCAAATGCAAAGTTACTCTACCAAAACCGCACTCTAAATGATGCCTCCTTGAATGAGCGACAAAAATTAAAAATTGTCGAAGCCATCGGGAATGCGGAGTCTCCAAAAGAAGCAAGAAATTTACATGAGACACTAAGATCTGCAGTGGGAACTTCGAAAAAGAAAGCTCCGCAATCACTTAGCGAATCAGTTAATCATAAATCAAGCTTGTCTTCTATGTTATATCGGAGACAAAACATAAACGAAAGCCAATCTCCCGATCCTTTCTTTGATAGGATGAAGAGACTGGCAGGCATTAAATAACAATTTATAAGGAGGTTAAAAATAATGTCTATTATTGAAAAATTAACCGAAGGTATGGTAAATCGTGATCTAGCCCAAGAAGGACGTGCTCTTCTTGATAAATGGGCTCAAACCGGTTTGCTAGAAGGCCTTCAAACTGATAACCAAAAACAAAATATGTCTAGGTTGTTAGAAAATCAAGCAAGAGAGCTTCTTCGCGAAGCTTCATCTATGGCTGCCGGGGATGTTGAGGGCTTTGCTGCTGTCGCATTTCCGATTGTACGTCGTGTATTTGGTAATTTGATTGCTAACGATCTTGTTAGTGTTCAGCCAATGAGCCTTCCATCAGGACTCATCTTCTTCCTTGATTTTACATATAACAGTACTCGTCAAGGTGCCGATGCGAATGATTCTATCTATGGTGGAGGAGCAGTGGCATCAGGGATAGTCGATGGTATTAGTGATCTCACCGAAGAAGGTGGCGGTATGTATAACTTAGCAAATCTTAGTTATTCGTCTCCAACTGGTTCAACTGGTGCTTTGACTGAAGTAGCTGATGCTGACCCTGGAACTTCCGTAGCTGGCGAGATTAATCTTGCAACAGCGGTTACTAATACTCCGTTTTCGAACGCTGGTACAACAATCGCCGATCTCACTGCGGCTCAGAAAAAAGCTATTCGCTTTGATCCGGATATTCTTGGAGATACCGATACTACTAAAAGAGTTTATGCTGCTCAAGTCTTTTTCTCCAGTACTGATAGAGATCTTATTAATCAATCTGCTCTTGGAGCAATTCAAATTTTTGACTCTCCAGTATCAACAACTGAATCAGATTTTGGTCTCACCTCTGGTGCGATGATTCGTCGTTTGACCGAAGAAGGTTATCGCGATGAAAACGGCGCTCTTGTTAAAGTTGGAACTGGTCATAGTTCTCATGTCTCGGGTGAATACTACCTTACGTTTTATTGGGTAGCTGCTTCTGGTACTCTTGCTGCTGATGGCTCGAATGCTGTTGCGGTGCATTACCCATTGAGGGATGATCTCACAACTAGTACTGCCCTTGGTTCTATTAAAGGCCAAGCAGACTGGGGACTTGAAGGCGCGGGTAATTCAGCCGGAGCATTTAATGGAACAGGGGTCGATGTGATTCCTGAAATCGATATCAAGGTAGATAGCGTTGCTATCACCGCGATTACCAAGAAATTGAAAGCCAAGTGGACTCCTGAATTGGGACAAGATTTGAACGCTTATCACAACTTGGATGCTGAAGTAGAATTGACTTCAATTCTTTCTGAGCAGATTGCCCTTGAAATTGATCGTGAAATTTTGAACGATCTTGTACAAGATGCTAACGCCGGTACTTACTATTGGTCTCGTTCTCCTGGATTGTTCGTAAATCGTGTGACTGGTGCTGAATTGGGTGCTTCTTCTGCTGCTCCCGACTTCACTGGTACGGTTAGTGAATGGTATGAAACTCTCATTGAAACTATCAATGACGTTTCTGCTCAAATCCACAGAAAGACTCTTCGTGGTGGTGCCAACTATGTCGTTGTTTCTCCTGAAGTTGCTAACATTCTCGAATTCACTGCTGGATTCCGTGCAAATGTTACTGCTGATGCAGATAAAGGCGATATTGGCGCCGTTAAGGTAGGTTCCTTGAGTCGTAAGTTTGACGTTATCGTTGATCCTTACTTCCCTCGAAACGTTGTCCTAGTCGGTCGTAAAGGCTCTTCATTCTTAGAGTCTGGTTATGTTTATGCACCTTACGTGCCTCTGCAAACCACTCCAACGATCTTCGGCGTTGAAGACTTCGTGCCACGTAAAGGTGTCATGACAAGATACGGTAAAAAGATGGTTCGTCCTGATATGTACGGTGTTGTTGTTGTACGTGGTCTTCTTGGCGAGTCCGGTGCTACCAGCTAATTAATTTAGTTAGTTCACAAACAAAAACCCCAGCATGCTGGGGTTTTTCTTTTATTATTGTTTAATTAAAAAGTTTAGACTATTTATAGTTGAACTTTACAGTTCAACCAAAGTTATCGGGTATGTCTTAGAACTGCCCCCTAGTATCGCTGAAATAAACCGATGCAGGGACATGATTATAAAAGGAGGGTTTTTAACTATGGGAACAAAAAGAGTGGGTCTCGCGAGAATAGAGGCATTAATGGAAAATATGAAAAGACAACTCAATATGTCGGGTTCTACTTGGTGTGGTGAAGTCGGTGGTTGTCATGGGTCGTTTGGCGCACCGCCACTTGTTTTAGATGATGACTCTACAGTAGCAGACGGTGCTGACAATGCTATCGTTATTCATCAATATTCAGATGGTCTTAGGCTTCATGTACAGAATCTTCATGAAGGTGGTACAAATGGGCAAACCATTTTAATTCCGGCGGCAAGTACTTCTGGTATGGATTATTCATATGATGCTGCTGATAATGAAGGCATTCAATGGGTTGCTAGTATGAACACACATAAGGGCTATCCTGGTGTTGATAGGTTTACTGTTGGTACTCACGGAGCTTTTTACATGGAAATGGAATTTGAACTAACAGATGTATCTGATGCAGATACGGTCGCTTTTGGATTCCGTAAAGTTGAAGCTTTCCAACCGGAAGATGTTGATGCTTATGATGAAGCAGCGTTCCTTAATTGCATCTCCGGCGATATCTACACCGGGACGATCCTGAACAATGCGGGTACTACGTCCACTGACACTACTGACAATTGGGGGGATACCGAAAGTCATACATTTAGAGTCAATGTTAGTTCTACTGGCGTTGTGACTTTTAAAATTGATGGTGTTGCTCCTACAGTTACTCAAGCGTTTACGTTTGATGACGGAGAGGTTGTTACGCCGTTTGGATATCACGCTCATGCTGCTGCGAGTACAGTGGGTATTATTTATAAAAAGGTAAAATGGGGTCTTCAAGGCTTCGGAAACCGATAAGGAGATAATTTAAGATGAGTAAATTAGAAAACAATAAATCTGTAACTAAACCAAAGGCTGCTGCGAAGACAAAGGCTGCTCCTAAGCCAAAGGCTGCTCCGAAACCAGAACCTACTTTGGATGAACTTAAAGAAGACTGGAGAAAGGAAAGGAAAGCGAGAATAAGAGTGGAAAAGCTCCGAAGATATATGAAGAAAAGAGATCAAGAAAGAAAATAAAATATTTAAATATATTGCTTTTGCCTCCGAGGGCGTGTCCTCGGAGGCTTTCTTATTTATAAAAACTATTTAAGAAAGAGAAGGAGTTTATATGGGTAAAAAAAGAAGAAAATTACTTAGTAAAAAATACAGCAAAATCCCCTGGAATATTCATAATAAAAGTAACAATCCCGAGATACAAACGGAAGATATATTGGAGGAGATCGACACCCCTCCTCTCAAAAAAATGAAAAAAATTCTTAAAAAAGATTTGTTAGAAATGGCTGAACAATTAACTTGCGATGTTACGATGGATAATACCAAAAAACAAATAATCGAAGCGATTCAAAACAAAAGAAAATAAATAAAAAACTAATTAGTGATATTAAATGCTCTTCGATATTTGTGGCGCAGAGGTTTCATTTTGTCTAAACTAATTAAAATAGCGGAGGAAGAATGAATGTCGTTTCCGGAATTAACACCAACTTCAAAAACATCACCAATAATATTGCCTGCAACCGGGTCAGTTTCAGATGTTTCTGCATCATTAGCAATTAACTATTATGGAGATAATGTAAACTTTTTAGCTGGTGCTACGGCTCAAGTGGCTTATACTTTTAAAAGATTGGGCGGAGATGTTTTAGACATCGAAATTACTGCCAAAAATGTTTATAATAACTACGAAGAAAGTGTATTAGAATATTCTTATATCGTAAATCTGCACCAAGCCAGAAACTCTCTTGGTTCGGCTCTAGGGGGACCGACGGGGTCTTTTAACGAAAAAGGCGAACTAACCTCCGGATCAGAAGGTTTAGCTCTAAAGTATCCCAAATTTCAATTTGATTATGCCTTTAGAATTGCAGATAAATTTTCTTCTGAAGCTGTTGTTGGCGGCGTTGAACCAATCTATTCTGCTTCGTTTAATACCATAAATGATAAACAAGATTATGATTTACAAAGTATTGTTGAACTTTCATCGTCTACTGAAGTTGATTCGCCATTTTACGGGCTGGTAGGCAACAAAAGGGTTAAAATTCGTCAAGTTTATTATGTTTCACCTCGACAAATGTGGAGATTTTATGGTTATTATGGTGGCTTAAACGTAGTTGGAGACTTTCACAATTATGGTCAATATGCAGACGATTCAACTTTCCAGGTTATCCCTGTTTGGCAGAATAAAATACAGGCAATTTCTTACGAAGATCATTTATATACTAGAACTTCTCATTATTCATATGAATTGATCAGCAATAGTTTGAGGTTATATCCGATCCCTTCTACTGTTAGTCCAAATGAAATTTGGTTTAGATTTAGTATTGAAAGTGGTGATGCATATGCAACCGGTTCTTATGATAGCGGGGTAAATGGAATAAATAATATGAATACACTTCCATTTGCAAATCTTCCATTTGATAAAATTAATTCCATGGGACAACAATGGATTAGAAAATTTTCTTTGGCTCTTTCTAAAGAAACATTGGGGCAGATTAGAGGAAAATTTGGGGGATCGATTCCAATTCCAGGAGACAGCATTTCTTTAAATGCTTCGGATCTTTTAGGCCAAGCCGCCACGGAACAGGCTGCTTTAAAAGAAGAGCTAAATAAACAACTTGATGAGATGTTATATTCTAAATTGGCTGAGATTGACAAAGCGTTTGTTGAAAATACAGATGCAATTGTAGGTAAAGCGCCAATGAAAATCTATGTGGGGTAAGTAAATGAGTGATAAGTGGGAAAGACCAGTTCAAGCTCCTCCTCCTCTTTTTCTTGGAGAAAAGGAAAAAAACCTTGTCAAACAAGTTAATGACGAGATAATCGAAAGAGTTGTTGGGCAGCAAATTCTTTATTTTGCAATTGATATGGAAACAACGAATTTTCATTCTCTATATGGCGAGGCATTAGAGAAAAATTTTCTTCATCCAATTAGAATATATGCTTTGGTTGAGTATGGCGGAGTTGAAACAAGTTATATGGATAACGTTGGTATAGATAAAAAGACAACAGCAGTGGTTCGTTTTCACAAGAGAAGATTAACAGAAGATCAAAATCTTTTTGTTAGGGAAGGCGATTTCATCCGATATGGTGATATTTATTATGAAATAGTAAAAATTAATGAACCAAAACAGTTATTTGGCCAAATAGATTCTAAGTTTGAAGTAATAGCTGATTGTATCAGAGCAAGGGACGGATTATTCAATGCCGAATAAAGAAATAAGTATCCAGCCATCTACCATCGAAACAATTGATTTATCCGTATTCGATATGGTAGATAACAAGTTCGACTTACACACTAAAACAAATTTGGGCTTTAAAAAAGTACCAGTTTTGTGGATTTCCCCAGAAAGATCCTTTCATGTAAAAAATAAAGAAATTAGAGATTCGGTCGGAAAACTTAAATTACCCCTCATAACGATAGAAAGGAGCTCATTTTCAAAAGACCCTTCTTTCAAAGGAGGTTTTCAAGCGAATATTTTCCCAGATACTTTCGGGCCCCGTGGTTATCGCAAGCATCAAAAAAGAGTTGCTAAAAATATTGCGCAAGGTTCAACAAGAAAATTTGCATCTGCCGATGCACACAGAAATAAAGGTCAATATCATTATCCAACAGATAATAAAAAAATTGTTTATGAAGAAATATATACACCGATCCCAGTGTGGGTTACGGTTATATACACAATTACTTTGAGAACAGAATATCAACAACAAATGAACGACCTAGTGACTCCTTTCGCTTCTAGGACAGGAAATATTAACTGCCTTTTAATAAAAGAAGGAAACCACAAATATGAAGCCTTTATACAGTCGGATATGGCATATGCCAACAACATGTCAAATCTTGGAGAAGAGGAAAGATCATTCAAAACCACAATCAATTTAAAGGTGTTAGGATATCTATTAGGAGACGGACTTAACGAGGAAGTTCCCAAGGTAATAAGAAGGGAAACTATTGTCGAAGTGAAACTTGTTAGAGAAAGAACTATAGTGGGAGATGAAAAGCCTTGGCTATCCGACAAGAAGAAATATAGAGAGATATGATGATTTTACAAATTTCTGTAACTATTTAATAAGAATTAAAACAATTAAAGGAGAAATAGTCCATGGCTAAAAAATTTGATTTCCTATCGCCTGGTATTCAAATGCGCGAAATTGACCAAAGCTTTATTCCAGTGGGAAGAGATGCAGAAGGTCCCATCATTATCGGTCGAACTAGAAAAGGACCAGCGAATAAACCTATAAAGATTAAAAATCTTGATGATTTTATCTCTGTTTTTGGAGCGCCCGTTCCGGGAGGAACAGGGGTCCAGGGTGATGTTTGGAGAGAGGGTAATGTTATTGGGCCGACTTATGCAGCCTACGCTGCTCAAGCATGGCTGGCTTCTGAACAAGCTCCGGTTGTTATGGTTAGGCTCGCTGGCGTTGAACATCCGTCTGCGACAACTGGTAAAGCAGGCTGGCAATTGGATAATTCTCCAGATTCCTCCGCCGCGAGTAATGGAACTGCCTATGGGCTTTTTCTAGTAGACGACACCGCAGCCGTCCGTGCGGCCTCTTTCGGAACAGGGTCTCTTGGTGCGATTTTTTATGCAAATTCAGGATATCTTACTCTTTCTGGATCCGCTACCGGTGATGTTGTTACGGCTAATGGCTCCGGCGCTTTTATTGTATCCGCTGGCCCCAACAAAGAATTTAGAATGCTTGTTTACAATTCTGCCGGTGCTGTTGAAGAGAATGTTCTTTTTAATTTTGATAGGAATTCTTCAAAATATATCCGTTCGGTATTTAACACAAATCCGCAATTAACTAATTCAGCAATTGTCGATAGTGCAGATTTAAAATCGTATTGGTTGGGAGAATCATTTCTTCGCGAGGTTTCAGATAACGTTAGTAACACTGCTAAGGGCAGTGTTATCGGGGTTCTCTTAGCACTTGAAAGTGGTTCTTATAACTGGTCTGATAGACAACAAGAAGCCACAGAAGCCAAATCTGGTTGGGTTATTAGCCAAAGAGCTAGCAATCAACAAAGATTATTCCGGTTTAAATGTCTTCATGTTGGAGATGAATTTCAAAAAAATTACATGATTGCGATAGAAGACATTAAAGAGTCGAGTAATCCTAATGTTGAAGCTTATGGATCCTTTACGGTTTCAATTAAAGATTTATCTGGTGGTACAGTTGAGCAATACAATAATGTTAATTTAAATCCTTCATCCCCAAATTACATTGCTAAAAGAATTGGTGATCAATATCAAACGTGGGATGAGACAAATCGTCGCTATTACACTTATGGAGATTTTAAGAATCTGTCTGACTATATTTATGTTGAAATGCAGGCAAACGTTGGCGATGGAGGAGGACAAGGTCTTCTTCCGGCTGGGTTTTTTGGTCCGGTTCGACCAAAAGGGTTTCAGATTGCCAGCGGCTCTCTTGGAGCGCGAACCCAAACCAGCGCAGATGGCACAACTTTATTCCCAGCGGCTTTTGCAAAAGGTGGAGCAGGGGGAACAGCGGGGGCGCTTTCCTATGCCGGAATTGCTGCAATTGGGCACGATAATTTTGTATCATGTTCTGTTGCCGCCACCACCGCATCATTTAACTTTCCAAAACTCGCTCTTCGTGGAGGCGGAACAGAAGGGGGCGCCCCTGATCCTTATCGAGTTCATTATGGAATCAGGCCGAAACTATCATCCACATCAAATCAGAATGATCCAGATTATGGTGATTATTTGAGAGGACTTAACTCTATTGTAGATAGCTTTACACCTTCAACTGATAATTTTGAATATTCTTTCGTCTTTAGTTTAGATGATTTGATTATTAATACAAACACAAATGTTGTTACATATACTTCTGGCTCTTGGTCTAATACCGAGGCCGGAACAAGCACTTCATTTACCTCGCCCAATAATACTGAACAATATTATTCTGGGTCATTTGGAGAACTATTGGATCTTAATGTTCGTCAATTTTTAATGCCAATGTGGGGTGGAACTGATGGATTTGAGATTACCGAAAGAGAACCAATCAGAAATGGTTTAATTGGAGCTACTCTTGCTGAAACAACCAATTATGTACAATATACTCTTAATAGAGCCCTTGATTCTGTAAAAGATCCAGAAATTGTTGCAGCAAATTTATTGGTAATGCCTGGAATTTTTGAGCCATTAATAGCCAATAAGATTATTACAACAGCAGATAGCAGAAAAGATGTTCTCGCCATTGTTGATTTACAAGGTGATTATATCCCTAGGGCAGAATCTAAGGATACTGCTGCTAACCGACTTGGGTCAGTAACAAGTGTAGTCGCAAATACTAAGGCAAGAAATCTTAATTCTTCTTTTGCTTGTGCTTTCTATCCATGGGTTCAAATTTCGGACAATATCAGTGGCGGCCAATATGTTTGGGTACCAGCATCGGTTGCTGCTCTCGGAGCTCTTGGTAAATCACAAGCGCAAGCAGACGTTTGGTTTGCGCCGGCTGGGTTTAATCGTGGTGGGCTTGGAAATCTCGGAGGATCACGCGGTCCAGCCGTTATTCAAGCAAGACAGAGGCTAGATTCTCGAGACAGAGACAAATTGTATGAAGTCAACATCAATCCAATTGCAACATTCCCGGCAGAAGGGGTTGTAATCTTCGGGCAGAAAACCTTGCAGTCTGGCCAATCGGCACTAGATCGAATTAACGTCCGGCGCTTGGTATTATTGTTGAAATCTAAAGTTTCTGCGATTTCTCGTAACTTATTGTTTGACAACAACGTTGAATCAACTTGGCTAAGGTTTAAGTCTCAGGTTGATCCAGTTCTTTCAGATATTCGTGCTAGATTTGGTTTAACTGATTATAAAATTGTTTTAGATGAAACAACTACAACACCGGATCTTATAGACCGTAATATTATGTATGCAAAGATCTTCATTAAGCCTGGCCGAGCTATTGAATATATCGTTGTTGACTTTATCATCACAAAAACAGGGGCGGATTTTGTTTAGGCCACTAATTATAACAAACAGGAGATAAATTAAAATGGCGTTTTGGAGCACAGAATTAGACAGCGGCACGAGAGACCCTAAAAGACAATTTAGATTTAAAGTTATCTTTGGCGGACTCGACAATGCCGGCGATGGCGTAATATGGTGGGCTAAAACGGTTAATAAACCAAGCTATACTGTAACAGAATCGGATCATACTTATTTGAATCATAAATTTTATTTTCCGGGAAGGGTTGAGTGGGATCCGGTTACCTTGGCATTGGTAGACCCTGTCTCTCCAAATGCTACTGCTCAAATCAGCGCTCTAATAAGAGCCGCCGGCTATACAATCCCTGGCGATGCTAGTACATTAGAAACAATGTCAAAAGGTAAAGCCACAACATCTCTGGGCGCCGTATCAATTATACAGGTTGATGCTGAAGGTAAATCAATTGAAAACTGGTCACTTAAAAATGCTTTTATAAAATCAGTTAAATTTGGTGATTTAGATTATTCTGGTGACGATCTGATTCAGATTGATCTTGAGCTGCGTTATGACTGGGCCGAGCTGTCCTTCGACCCCAACAACGTGCCTGACGTAGCCGACCTTGCGAGAATAGAAGGTGGTACTGAACCCAAAGATGATAGGAAATTCTACGGCGTAGATCCCGCCCCTGCAGCCCCGGTTTAAGGATAATAAATGGCTTGGTGGACTTCAACAGATAAATTTGCACTTCATCCAAAGACTAAATCTAGATTTGTATTAGTTATTGGGAGTTATTTGATACCTACAATCAAAACTGTAACAAAGCCTTCTGTTGCCATTGATGTTAAGGAATTCAGGATGATAAATCATTATTATAAATATCCGGGACTTGTTAAGTGGAACCCAATAACATTAACTTTTATTGATGGCGCTGGAGAGTATTTGATGGCTGATGGAAGTGAAGATCTTTTAGCCGGTGGTCAGGGTGGTGTTCGACATATGGATACTGCTACTCTGTTATCAGATATGCTTGGGGGTTCAAATTATAAAACTCCTGATAATTCAGGACTAACAACTCCAACAAAAGCATCAATGATGGATTTATCTTTTCAAGGTTCAGTTTTTATACAACAAATTAATACTGTTCCCAATGAGGAAGGTAAACTTTTAATTACAGAACAATGGGAAATAGTTAATCCAATTATTAAATCGATAAATTGGGGTGATCTCGCTTATGAAAGCGATGATTTGGTGGAATATACTATGGAAATTGAATATGATTATGCCAAATTTTCAAGTCCACCATTTATAGAGCCTAAATACGCTGCTACTGGTATCTCGCCCGTTATAAGCAGACAAATAGAACAAGAATAATCTTTTTAGAGGTGTAAATGAGAAGAAATAATCAAGACCGAATGGTTGGCGGTCACAAACCAAATCCAACAGAAGACGCCCCTCAAATGGCGAATCCGATGGACTTTGTTGCTCCATCACAATTTGTAGATCTTCCATCAAAAGGAAAATATCCACAAGGTCATCCATTATACGGACAAGACTCAATTGAAATTAATTACATGACGGCTAGGGACGAAGACACTCTTACGTCGCGATCTTTATTGAAGAAAGGAATTGCAATTGATCGTCTTATCCAAAATTTAATCAAAAATAAATCAATTGATTCAAAATCTTTGTATATTGGAGATAGAAACGCGATCCTTATTTATGCTCGGGCTTCGGCTTATGGAGATGAATACAAAACAAAGGTATCTTGCCCAAATTGTGGAGAAACTTCAAAATTTAAATTTGATCTTTCAAATAGTAAAGTTCATCATGGAGATGACATCGAAGACACAGAAATTCAAAGAACAGATCAGGGTACGTTTTTGGTAGAACTTCCTATATCTGCAATACAAGCAGAATTTCGTCCTTTAATTGGTCATGATGAAATGCAAATGATCAAAGAAAGTAAGGGCAAAAATTCAATGGATAATCTTGTAACAAAGCAGATGAAACGTTTTGTATTATCTTTCAATGGATACAAGGATAAAAAAACTGTTAATTATGTTTGCGAGAATATGGTCGCCACAGACTCTAGATACTTAAGAGATTGTTTCACCCTGATTTCTCCAGATATTAATATCCAAGATAATTTTGTGTGTAAACATTGTGAACACGAGGAGGTTATGACGGTGCCGTTCGGCGCTGACTTTTTTTGGCCTGAACGAGGAATACATGGAAAGCGTATATGAGGCGTTTTTCATTCTTAAGCACTATGGCGGCTGGTCTTTATTCGAATTATATAACCTCCCGGTTGGATTAAGAAAGTGGTTTCTTGATCGAACCTTGCAAGAATATAAGAAAGAAGCCGATGCAGCGAAAAAAGCAAGAAGATGATGCCCGAGAAAACTCGGGCATTTTTTTATTCAAACTATTTACAAAGTAAGAGGACTATGATATGGCAGCTCCATCTCCAACAGACGCAGTTGACGCAGCAAAAGCAGCCGCGGAAAAAATGGAAAAAGATATAGAGAGCTTAGAAGTACAGAAAAAAATTACTGAAACCTATGCTCAACAATTAAAACAGGTACAAGAACTTCGTGAATTGGAGCGAGCCAGTGGGATCCTCGACGCCGCCAAGATGAACAAGCTCAAAGAACAATTGGAACTGCAGAAGGTTAGATTACAAATGTCCATCGAGGAAGCTGACGTTGAGAGCGATATGCTCGAGAATCTCCGATTGCAATTTGAACAAATGGAGAGCATCGGTGAGTCACATGATATTGATCTTGACAAGATCAAAGAACAACGCGCAGAGATGGAAAAGCTAGTAGAGTTATACGAAGAAGCCAAGGAGGCAAAAGAAGATGAACTCACCTCCAGCGAGGGGATAGTCTCGCTGGCGGAAAAAGGTCTCAAAATGGGCTTAAGGTTCCTTGGCCAATCCGAGAAGAAAATAGAGCAATATTCACAAATAGCCAATTATCTGGAGAAACTCGGGGAAGATGGCACTTCCTTCGTCGACATCGCTAAGAAAGGTTCCGACATGTGGAAAAAGAACGCGATTGAGATCAAGGCTCTGGGGCAGAAACTCGGCAAACTGAAGCATATTGCCGCGGCGGCCGGACTGATCGCCTGGGCCGCCGAGCTAACGGCGGCTGTGTCTGGGGCGTCAAGAGCCTTGGGGTCTGCTACCGGGATGGGATATCAATTTGGGGGGGAATTGCTAGACATTTATGACAATACTCTATTAATGGGAGGATCGATAGAAGATGCTGGAGAAGCCATGGGCGCCTTAGCAACAAATTTTTCTAAATTTGATCCTGCCGCGCACGGAGTCAATGTAACATTAGCAACAACAGTAGTGAGGTTGAAAAAAATTGGAATTGATACTGCTACTTCTGCAAAATCAATGGATTTCTTTACAAGAACAATGGGGGTCTCCGCTGAAGTCGCTGCCGATATGACAGTTGAGATTGCAATGATGGGTCGACAAATGGGAACGACATCTTCTAAAATGATGGCTGACTGGGAATCAGCTTCTGGATATCTTGCCATATACGGATCCCGGAATGTTCAAGTGTTTAAAGGTCTCGCAGCCCAGGCTAAAGCGTCTGGGATGGAAGTATCTTCTCTTATTGGCATATCTCAGCAATATAATCAATTTGATACTGCTGCTGACTCTGTTGCGAAACTTAATGCTGTTCTCGGAACTCAGCTATCAACCATTGAAATGATGTCTGCAAATGACGCTGATAGAATTACAATGCTGAGACAACAAATCGGATTGCAGGTTGGTAATTTTGATAATTTAGATAAATTTACTAAAATGTACATTGCGCAAGCAATGGGAGTAAAAGATGTCGGCGAAGCTCAAAAACTTTTAAATATGGATCAAGAGGAATATCTTAAATATATGGGGGATATGGAAGAGGCAAATAAGTCCCAAGAAGATTTAGCAGCAATAACCGCGGAATTGGTACCTCTTTGGACTCAATTCAAGGCAGCTTTCTTAAAAGCTCTCATGCTTTTCAAGCCGGTCATCAAGCTCTGGATCTTTGTGATGGAGGTGATCGGCGCAGGAGTTGCCTATGTCGCCGCTGGTTTTGAAAAGCTGGAGCCCTTCTACTCCTCGCTCTTGAAGGCCTTCGTCGCCATCGGGATCGCAGTCAAGGCTGGATTTGTGTTATTCGCCTGGTGGAGCGCCGGGGCGGCTTTGGTGGCTACACCAGTAGGGTGGGTCGTCGCGGGGGTGATGGCTTTGGTCTCGGCGATCTACTGGTTCAGAGATGCCTGGAATGCGAAATCATCTTTGAGTGTGGGCGAAATCGTCATGGGCATGGCAGGCTGGTTTGCTGCCATCCCCACTGCTATCTTCGGTGTTGCCCGGGCTTTCAAGACTTTAATGACCGCGTTCCGGCCCCTCGCTGAGGCATTCAATCGCTTTATCCAACCATTTGCATCCTTGACAAATTTGGATACCACTGCCCTCGTTAGTGGTTTGGGCGCGGTTAAATCAATTTTGGTCGAGATGGCCGGTACGGAACTGGATGGATTTATTGCAATTAGATCAGAGGGAGGCGCTACATCATTAGTGATGGGCGACGAGGACATCGCTGCCAATATTTCTGGAGGAAAGATCACTGTTGATGTTAACGTTCCGGAATTAAAAATGCCAGAGGTAAATGTAAAAGTATACCTTGACAGTCGAGAATTAAAGAGCGCTTTCGCGGCTCTTCAGAAGGATGTCGGTTAATTATGTCAAGAAGAACGCCACCAAAATATCCTAGAAAATATAGAGCCTATTGGCCTTCCAGTCTCACCTACCCTGCAAGTGAAAATTTTCGTGGCTATGGATCAGACGGCTCAGAAGCCCGAGGAGATGTTTTATATATAGGCCATGATATTTCCGAAAGAATGGTGGCCTTAAAAGCTTTTATAGATTCAATAAAAATAAATTTAGATAAAGATGGTACTTTTACAGAAGGCAAAGACAAAAATCATAAAATTTTTAAACCATATAACGGCAAAATGAGTTATAACGTAAGCCTGAATATTCCTGCTCATACCGTTAATGAAAGTAGGAACAATCTTTCAAAGATAGCAGAACTTCAAAGATATATAGTCCCGGGACAGGAAATGGATTTAAGCAAACTTGGGGTCAAGATATCTGCGGAGGACAAGGAAAAAAAACATTATACGAAAAATTTATTTTCTGTCTTTTTTAAAAATTTAATAAATTCTGGTAGAGATTACGAGGCACATCCGAGAATACGCAGCTACAAAGATCTTTTTGAATATGGGTTCCCCTGTTATTTAGAAAGCATAAATTACGAACCAGATCTCGAAATGGGGTTTTTCGTGTGGAAATCTTTTAAGTTTCCCAAGAATATTAAACTAAATCTCACACTAAACTTGGAAACTGATATACACAAAAACTTTGGTAGTGACGGGTTCCCACTCAAAACCATAAAATCTTTCATTGTAAACGGGATGTACCATCCAGAAGATAGCCAGCTTTTTCCTTTTTTGGTCAGTGTCAAAACAGCGAATGTAAAGGAAATGAATCGATTACCTAGAATAGACTATACAACCTCCGAGATGAATGATCTTAAATATATGAATTCTAAACAAGACTCTTACATATTTATTTCTCTCCTGACAGATAAAGACGATGTCGCATTTCCAAAGACTCGCGGATGCGACTTTTTTGATCCAAAGGTAACAAGAAGAAGATATGTGTTTTTCAAGCCTTTTTTAGAATCTTTTTCAAGAGAAGTAAAAGTTGATGCCAACATCAATGTTAGTAAACATTTAGATCTGGATCAAGCCTTTCAATATTCAACTTATAACGGAATAGATTATAAATTTAAATTTAATATTTCTGCTGATGATATTGAAGAGGCCAAAAAGAATTGTGGAAAAATTCAATATTTAATGAGAATGTTCTTTAAGAAAAACAATGATGATGATAAATACCCCGGTGAAATCAATAAAAAGCCTTATTTGAGCGTATATATACCTCATATGATTGAGAAAGCTAAAGCCAAAAGATTTCCGCAGTTTAATTTTGCCGCGGCATTAGCTAATTCAGTAACAATGATACCAGACACTATGAGTTTTGAAATAAGTTCTGAGCTTGGTTTTTTTGAAGAAAACGATAAATTGTACCCCAAAGTAATGTCAATTGAAATGTCTTTTGTTTTAGAAGATGTTAGAAGTTTAAACCCTTTCCGAAAATTTAAATCAGGTCATGAAAATTTCTATAGTATTGATTATGATGTGTACCCAGAGAAACAAAGTTTTCTAGACAATATCAATGATGAAAATCCAATTCTTTTTCCTTTAAATATAAAATACGCAAATGTTACAAAAACGTAAATGAGAACCAAAAATGCCGAAATATAAGAATAGAAAAAATGCCGCTCTAAATGCTCCTTTATATGATAAAATATTGGACAAAAAAAAACGTAAATTTCTTACGATAACCAGAACTATAACATTTGATTCCCTCAAAGATGTAAATTTGCCCATAATTACAACTCATATTTGGATAACGGGAGATACTTTATATAAACTTTCGTATAAATATTATGATACCTACGATTTTTGGTGGGTCATTGCCCTTGTAAATAATAAGCCGACAGATGCACATTATACTTTTGGGGACGAAGTTTTGATCCCTGCGAACCCTTCGGTTTTGAATAATAAATTGGAGAGCTAAATGGCTTGGAAACCTTGGAAAGATTTGACTGAAGATGAGCAAATTGGGAATTTGGCCAATGGTTATTTAATATCTGTAACCCCGGAAGAGAGGGAGTGGTTTAATAGCTGGTTTGTCCCGATGGAAACTGCCAGGTTACTCCCCGGCCGGGAGACTCTTGGACAAATTTCACCCGAGGTAGAATTCATCCCCTCCGAGAGTCTGACGGAGTCGTTGGAGGCGATTAATCAGACCTTCGACAGAGCTGTCCTAGATCGTCTTCAGCAGGTAATTTGGTCTGATGAACGATTTGAGTCTTTCATAACTTTTTTCAATGACAATAAATTCACTGATGAACAATTGGAAACAATGTTTGAAGTTGACTGGCTGTCATGGTTCGAAGAAACAATAGATTTGTATAAGCAGCAGACTCAGCTAGGCGCCGAGGCAATCGGAAAGGAAGTAGAAGTATGGTATGCGGCCATAAACGAACCTTCTCCCAGAGAGGTTCTTGAAAGGCTATTCACGGGAACAGCAGCACCCCCTAGGAGCATATATTTTCGTGAGGCTGTAGTTGTCGGACCCATGATTGACGAATGGTGGATTAATGCTTTTGAACATGTAGTCAATGAATATTTGGAAAACTTGGATGTGCCCGGTGGCGTGGATACACCTGAAAACATTGAGGATCTACATGCCGCCGCACTCAATAATGATTTGGAAGCCCTGGCAGCTGCCGCGGGAAAAGAACTAAAAAGTAAAAATTTAAAACCTGGTCAGGTTCTTAATTACAAACAATGTACTCTAATTACAGACCTGTTCCACAATGGATTTTCCCGGACAACCTATCCCGGGGCAGCAACTGGTCTGACACGACCCGTCAAAGGAGATGCTGACGCATTCGGACCATATCTAGGAAGAATTTTGCCTGTTGATCCGAAGATGTCTGATCCTACTACTTTTCTCAATATTGCCAATGCTACCTCGGACACAAAAGGTAAATTTGCAAATTCGGATTATAATCCGACGTCTTTAAATGTAAAATTATCTTATATTTATACTAAACAAGATCTCACTTTAATAGAAATACCTCTTAAAACAGTTTCCAGCGATAATACAGACGATCTCAGAAAATTATGGACGGCTACTCAAGAAGACGAGAAGGCGAGGATCCAAAAAAAAATTATATTGAATACTGTCTCTTCAAATAAATTTACCCTTATAGAAACGAGAATCTCATTTGAAGGAACCAATCCATCAACCGCCAGAAATGATGTCCAAGTGTCCTTAAGGTTTGCTCTAAGTAATGTGTCAGTCCTACAAGAGGAAATAGGCAGAGTTATAGAAGAAGACAATACCGTGACAGTGATAGAACTTCAAAATTTAGTTAATTTACCAGTTACGGGAAGATTAGAAGGAGGCCCTGGACACTTATTAACTAGCCAATATAGTCCTAACTACAACAGACTTAGATTAACCGCAACTGCTGGTAGTGATAGACAAACCGAACTCATTGTTGATTTAACTACTAAAGACCATTCGCTATCAAGAGATTCTGAAACTGGCGTGACCACTTTTGAGATAAATTATCGAGGTTATTTTGAATCGATGATGACTATGCCTTTCAATGATGCTCTTGCGACTCAATTCTTAAAACAGCAAAGAAAATTGAGGCAACACAATCTTGACGAGGCTTTGAGAAAACAAGGAGAGAAAGGTTGTGATCCTCAAACAATTAGGGAAATAATGAGAATCAATGAAGCGGCAACAAAGGCAGAGAAATCACAGGTATCTCATAGTTCTTTTCTTGATCGATTAATAGCAAGAAACAAATTATATCAAGCTGTATATGCCGAAAAAGCGCTAGAAAGCGCCTTAAAAGGATATTTTGATCCAAAAGTTAAATATATAAAAGAAATACTGCCAACAACGGAAGAAAAAGCCAAGGAAATCATAGCGATAACCGGGAAGGGTCACGCCTATCAAGGCTTATCGGAGAAAGGCATCGCTGCTCTGGAAGCAGCTGCAGAAGGTGAATGGGATGTTGATCCTAGTGTTTCAACACTTATGTTTTATTTGGGAGATCTTATAGAGATTGCGACAGATTGCCTATATGAGGAAGGCAGCATCACCGCTGAGATGTCTGATGAGGTAAAAAATTTAAATTTAAAATTTATGGTTGCGCCAATTCAAATACCAGATCCAAAATCTGTAGAAAATTTAATAAGCATAAACCCCTGCCAGATACCAATTGATTTAGGTTTTTTTCTTAATTGGCTTGATCACGCTGTAGTTAAAAAAGATTTGACAACTTATCCAGTTGGTTTTTTCATTAGAGATCTTTTAGAAAGATTAGTTAACGATGTTATTTATGAAACCTGCTTTGCCACTTTGTTACCTGATGAGCGCCCTCCATTATTAAGAGTTGGTTATTTTTCTAATTCTTTTGCGGAATTTTATAAAACTAAATCTGGTCTTTTAGATATAAAGGATCCTTACGGGGACGGTCAGAGCGTAGATATTCTTTTCAGAAAAGATTCAGATGTTAAGATAGAGGACGAACCAACAAATTACTGTGTTGTTTATATGCAATCTCCACCATATTTCCAACAAGTTAGAGAAGCTTCAAAAAAATCTTTAAAAGAATCCTCGGTAGTGTCCAGACTTATATATGGTATGAAATGGACGAGACAAAATTATCTCTCAAATGTTTCATTTTCTAAAACAGACTCTCCATATCTGCAAGAAGCAAGATATTTTAACGATCAACAAGGAAACCTGTCTCTTTTGGCAAATGTTTATGACTTGTCTTTTTCTTTTAAAGATCAAAAAGCGAATACGTCTTTCTATCCGGGCATGATTATAGACTTTATTTTAAAAGATTGGGGAGCAAAAGAACAATTTTCTGATGGAGAAGATTCTGATCCTCATACGGCTAATACGGCAGCAAATTTATTAGGTTTTGGGGGATTTTATATTATAAAATCTGTTGAATATATAATAGGAGAAACCGCCTCTGATTTTGAAATTACAATCACATCGAAATTTAACGGAACGGACGCCAAAAGAGAAGTCAGAGAGGAAGCTAGAGAAACTGCTGATATTATATCAGAGGATAAAAACTGTATTACCAATTATAACTTTGCGGTAAGACAGCACGGGATTGCAACGCTCGGCCAGGAGGGGACGACTGGAGAATTTGAACTTATTTCTGAAAAGAAAAGCGGAAATACCGGTACTGGCAATGGCAAAAAACAGTCGGAAGTTCCAGATCCGCCGCCAGCGGCACCAGAAGTTCAAATAGAAAACAATATTGCAGCAATAATTCAAGACCAAAGACTACCTGATTTAGACAAGTTTTTTGATGATATTTGGATTAATTTAACTGACCCGGCCACCCGAGCTCCAAAGTTGTATAAAGTATCAATAAATCCAAAGAGAAAAAAAATAAAGTATGACGGTACAACAATATCATGATAGAGGTAAAACTATAATGGCAAGAGATTTAGACACAACAAACACAACCGTTTCTACAAGTAGAAGAGCTGTATACAGGGCTAGGTACCAAACAAGAGCTTATATAGAAAAGAATGGCTTAGGCGCTCCAGCAATTAAAGACCTTAATTTCCTCGAAAGATTAAATTATGGATGTATCGATGATGAAAATTATTCTGTTATACCAAACGAATCTTTTCTTGTAAGTCTTGGCGGGGGTCCATTTGGTTCTTTAAGAGTATTTGATTTTGTGGCAGATGCTTTTTCTAACATGCGTTTTAATTTTACAATCGCTTGTCAAAAGGGGTTAATACAGAAAGAAGGGGCGGCTTTTGCAGAAATGAACCCTACAGAGGCATATCAAAATCCTAGAATAAAATATGACGAATATATTGGTACAATAATGTCCAGATTTAATAATGATCATATACCGAAAAACATCGATATAAACAATATATCATCTTATAACGACTATGTCAAAGCCCTTCTACCTTTTCTTGAAGAATTTAATAATGATAAACCGATTACAATGTCCCGTTGGTTAAAATCATTTCATTCTTCTATTTTAGATACCGGGTTGGCTATAAAATACTTTGATATGCCCTTTGACGCTGATCAAAGAAAAATAGATGAAATAATTGATCACCCATCATTTGAATATTTTAAAAATCTATGTTTAAACATGGGATTTAGTATTGTTCATAACAACCCAAATATTCTATTATTTGATGTTGGCTCTCCAGCAGCAAAGCCTTATTTAACTAGATATGGTTTATTTACACTTGGTACTATTTTTGATAATAGATATCATTTATCACACATACATGACATGAACTATTTAATAAATAATATTAATATATACTATAATAAATTTGCTATCGTTCATCCTAGAACAAAAGTTGTTACAGTAAAATGCAGGAAAACAGTTTCCACATTCATCTCCAGAGAAAGAGTCAGTAATGATTTTTCACCATTTTCAGAAAAACAGTTGTTATCTTTATATACAAAAATAAGAAATATCGAAGAAGGATTTCCATTTACGAATCAGAAAGTTAATGAAATATTAAGAAAAGCAAAATATTTTCAGAAAAAATTTGACAACCTTTCAGCAATTGGTTATATTAGTAATATATTCAAAGACCAAGTGTGGAACAAAAATTATGGCTATGATGATTCCCGGAAGCGCCTTCAGGGAAAACCCACTGCCAGGTCTAGTCGAATAATAAGAGGAGAAGGCTCCATAAGAAGCCCAAGCGGCGGAGGAACTTCTTCAGGATACTAGGAGGACACATGGTATTCCAAATAATGGATGACAAAAAAGATTGCATCGGAATATACACAGATGGAAAATTTATTTACGATAGGATCCCAACAAACGTTGATAGTACTTGGGGTTATTCTGATCATCTTAGAGACCGCCACATTCAATATGGTGTACTATGGACTCAAGGATCTTCGATATCAGATATCTGCCCTGTACATTTGTCAGCAAGATGGAAATCAGCTGAACAAAAGATAAAAGCACATTTCAAATCTCTTTACACTACTAACATTAATGTGAGCGATGTATGCTTTTTTGATCTTGTTCCAGGCAAACAATTGAAGCATTATTTCCAGACTAAGAATGAAATTTGTGAATGGATTTTCGAAAATCTTGACAAGCCAACACATTACGGGCTTTTACATGATAGTTATATAACTCTTCAAAATATACAAAAACGAGAACTAAACATCAACAAGCATAAACTTTTTAAATATTCCAAATATGATGCGAAAGCAAAACATCTTTGGCATTGGGTTAAGCAACAAAGCAATATATACATCAAATACAACCTCTTTGGAAGCGTCACAGGGCGCCTTACAACAATGGAGGGGTCATTCCCCATAATGAATCTTAAAAGCGAATTAAAGGACATTGTTCGACCCAAGTGGGACTGTTTTTTAGAGCTTGACTTTAATGCCGCCGAGATAAGAACAATGATATCCCTTATGGGACAAGAACAGCCACAGGAGGACATTCATGAGTGGAACATTAAAAACATCTTTAAAGAAGAAATTAGTAGAGAAAAAGCAAAGCAAAAGTTTTTTGCCTGGCTATATAACACGGAAAACAAAACTATCGATTCTGAATACTATAGTAAAGAAGCTCTCGTCGAAAAATTTTACAAAGAAGGTCAAATACAAACGCCCCTTGGTAGAAGGACAGTATGCGATAGATTTCACGCGCTCAACTACCTCTTACAATCAGCTTCCTCGGACAATTGTCTCGATCGCGTCAACAAACTTGAAAAGTTTTTAACAGGAAAAAAATCTTATGTCGCCTTTACTATACACGATTGTGTTATTATTGACCTTCATCGGGACGATCGTTCTCTTATTCCGCAGTTAAAACAAATTTTTGAAGATACAAAACTAGGACAGTTTATGTCCTCTTGTCATATAGGGAAAAACTTTGGAGACATGAGGAGTTTTGCGTGGAACTAAGAGAAGGAGATTTGGTGGTTACCCTCCCTAGAGTTGAAAAAATCCGAGCCATAATAGATAAAATAGGGCAAGGACAAATCGGAGTGGTTGTCAGTATGAGTTCTCGTTTTGACAAGAAGACTGTATACGGTGTTCTATTGGAAGGAATAGTATATTATTTATTTGAAGATGAAATTGAAAAACTGGAGGAAGAATGATAGTTTTTATTTTAATATTTTTTATGTCTGCTTTTGCGGACACTGTCAGAATGACAACTATAGGGCTGTATAAATTTTCTTTATCTGGTCATACTATCGAAATTAACGGCGATAATAATACTTTAGCTGAACAAAGCTTAAACCATTATGAAATTACCTCAAGTAACTCTGAACGAGTTAGGTTTGATTTCATTGATGAAACCAAGGTGGTAATACTTTTTCAGGATGGTCACCAAGTAGAATATAAAATAAATCTTTTATATCAGGATGAAAATTTTAAGTGTTACGACATAGTAAGAAAAAACAAGGCACAAGTTTGTTTTGATTATAATTCTGAAATGATTAAGTGGTATCAAAACCCCGTTCATTATAATAACATAATTACTTGGAATAATCTTTATTATTTTTGTAATATACATTTCAAAGATGGAGAAAAAACATGGTAATTATAGGTCTTGGTAATGCAGGCTGCAGCATAGCCTCTCTGTTTAAAAAGCACAAACAATATGAAATTGTATTGCTTGATGCTGGTAAAGGAATAAAAAAATGTAAGACCGTTGAAGAATATGATCAGATTAATTACAGGCCTCGACGTAAGGCCATCAAATCCGCCTCTGAAGGCATTCTATTTGTTTGCGGGAGTGGTAAGATTGCTGGAGCTACGCTGCGCGTTCTAGAGGGTCTCAAGCACGTTAAAATGCAAGTTATTTATCTATGTCCCGACCTCGAATATTCTTCGAGAGAAGAAAAATTGAGACACAAGGTTCATTTTAATGTTCTTCAAGAATATGCTCGGTCTGGTATGATTGAAGAACTAATAATATTAGATAATAAATTGCTATTGGACATAGCAGGTCATGGTACAGTTTATAAATATTATGAGAAAGTTAATCATTATGTCTATTCTGTCATGCATACGCTCAATTATTGCAAGAATGTAAACCCGGAGTTTAGCTCTGTGCATGCCCCTAAAGAAGTTAGTAGGATAGCAACTCTTGGCCATGGCGAGGTAGAGAAAAAAGAAGAAAAGTTGCTCTTTTTGCTTGACAACATAACCGAAACGAGTTATATTATAAATATAAATGAAGATGATTTAGCTAACGACATTGATCTTCTTCCAACCATTAAAGTAATGGTCGGAAAGAACAAAAAGTTAGAGAGAGAAACCTCATTCGCAATTTGGTCCACAACTGAGGACACAAATTATTATTATACTAAGCATTATACGCATTACATTCAAGAAATTGAAAAAAAAGAAGAAAATAATATTTGACAACCTAACCACAACAGGTTACATTATATATATGTTCAACAAAAAGGAGAATCTATGAGCATTACACAACAATTCCCAGTTCACACTGGTACATTCACCACACAAAAAGGTGAAAAACGCACGATGTCTTTTATTAAAGTAACTGACCTTCCTGCATCGTTTACTAACGTTTCTACTCGGTCTAGAAATCTTCGTCCGGGTTTTGAAACAGTTTACGATATTGATAAAGGAGCCTATCGTACCTTTAATCACAATTCGGTCATTGGTTCTGTTAGAGTATCACATCGAAGCGTCACTATTCGAGGGTAGTCCCTTGGGTTTTTGTTCATTTTTCTCCTTAAAAAAATGTTCATTTTTTTCTTGACAAGGAAGCAAAACTATGTTATATTATATACATAATGAACACTTGGCAGTAAGGTTGAAACCCTGCTGACCTTAAAATAGCAAAACTAGGAGAACCACTATGGCTATTAATATTGAAACGATGCGAGCCAAATTGAATGCATCTAAAACTGGCAAACGTGCATCTAACAGTACGAAATGGCGCCCTGCACAAGGCGATCAAACCGTTCGTATTCTTCCTACAGAAGATGGAGATCCCTTCAAGGAGTTTCATTTCCACTATAATGTAGGCAAAAACCCCGGACTTCTATGTCCAAAGAAGAATCATGGAGAAGATTGTCCAATCTGTGAATTTGCGTCAAAATTGTGGCGTGAAGGTGTAGAGAATGACGATGTAACACTCAAAACAGAAGCAAAAAAGCTTTTTGTTCGTAAGCGCTACTATTCTCCCATTATTGTTCGTGGCAAAGAATCCGAGGGAGTTAAAGTTTGGTCTTATGGAAAGATCGCATACGAGACCCTTCTGGGTTACGTCCTCGACCCTGACTATGGCGATATCACTGATACTGAAGCCGGTACTGATATTGTGCTCAATTATGATATCCCAGGGACTCCAGGATCTTTTCCTAAGACCGTCTTGAAACCTCGTCGACGCCCGAGTGTCCTTTGTGATGAAGCTATAGCTGATTGTGAAGAACTGCTTGAATCTATTCCTGATATTGCTGGTCTATTTGAACGCAAAACATCAGAAGAACTTCAAGCCCTACTTGATGCTTTTCTCTCTACTGATGCGTCCTCCGAAACTAATTCAACTGAGACTAGTAAGTATAGTCAAGTAGGTTCGGGCGTTGACAAGGCCTTTCAGGAATTTATGAATGATAAATAGGTCGTAGTCCTCCTGTGTTGTAAAGGGTACGCCGTCCGCCCTTGGTTAAAAAGTGGCGGCTTTTTTTAAGGAGGCTGCATTGGGCAAAGTAATTAAAATGACTACCAAACCAGGAAAAATAGATATCTCTGCAATGAAAAAGTTCGTCAACAAAAAAGTTGGCATGGACGTTGCACATGATCTTCGGGAAGACAATCCCACCGAAGTAAAACAATGGATTCCAACAGGATCTCGCTGGCTTGACTCTATTACAGTTAGAGGAAAGTATGGTGGAATTCCCGTTGGAAAGATTACCGAAATAGCAGGGTTGAGCACTGCTGGTAAATCTTTTATGGCTGTGCAAATAGCTGCAAATGCTCAAAAGATGGGGATGTTCGTCGTCTACTTTGACGCCGAAAGTGCCATCGATCCAAAGTTTCTTGTTGATGCTGGAGTGGATACTAGTGAAAATTTTCTCTATGTCCAAGCAGTTTCGGTGGAAAAGACTTTGGAAACCATTGAAGATTCGATGGGTGAATATCCAGAAACGCAGTTTCTTTTCATCTGGGATAGCATTGCCGCTACTTCATCAGAGAAAGAGATTGAGTCTGATTTCAACCCTCAATCAACAATGGCGGTTAAGCCTCGCATTTTTGCTAAGGCTTTTCCAAAGCTCACAATCCCTTTGGCTAATCAACAATGTACTCTCATTTTGGTTAATCAGTTGAAAACCAATATCACCAATAACGTTGCCGAAGCTATGACAACGCCTTTCATCGCCCCCGGTGGAAAAGCGATTGGATACTTCAGTTCTATGCGAATTTGGTTAACAAAACGTAAGGCAAAGGCAGCATACGTTACTGATGATACTGGTTTACGGATTGGTTCCGAGGTCAAGGTCAAGATTGAAAAGTCTCGATTCGGTACCGAGGGACGGACTTGTGGTTTCAAGATACTCTGGGGAGACAGAGTTGGAATTCAAGACGAAGAGTCTTGGCTTGAAGCGTTACGACTATCACAATCTGCTCGTTTTCGGGTAGGTGGTGGATGGTACTACCTTACTGATTCAAAAGGTAAGGAGCACAGGTTCCGAGCGTCAGGCTGGCTTGATAAACTTAAAGACAAAAAATTCAAATCAATTGTGTTTGAAATTATGGATGAAGAGATTATTAAAAAGTTTGATTCTGAAGGAAAAAATTTCTCTCTAGATGACGAAAAGTAGTTTTGCTTTTGTTATCATATTTTTTCTCCTGGAACCCCCTTGTCTTTTGATGAGGGGGTTTTTTTTATTTAAAAAACTTGACAATTGTTCTTTGATGGGTTATATTATAATTATAATCGGAGGACAATATGAAGAAGATTTTAATCAAACATGAAAACATTCAATTTTATGGATATTTGATTGAAGACCGAGAAACAAAATTTAGAGCCCTGAATGAGACAAAGGTTCTAGAATATCATTACCCCAAAGCAGCTTACACATACGAAATTGTGGAGAAATGATGAGCAAGGTTATGTTTATTGATGGACTTAATATGTTCATTCGGAGTTACATTGTTAACCCCACTCTCGACAAACACGGAAATCCCATCGGAGGGTGCATAGGGTTTCTAAAATCCCTACAGAAGGTGTGCCGAAAATTCCAACCCCAAGAGGTTATAGTCGTGTGGGATGGCCATGAGGGTTCACAGCGAAAGCGTTCCCTTAACAAAGAGTATAAAGAGGGCAGAGCCCCTATAAGGTTTAATCGGAGACTCATCCAATTAGACCCCAAAGAACAAGCAAAGAACAAAGCCTATCAATTAATCAGGCTGATGGAGTATCTAAATGAACTACCAATCATTCAAATCACAATTGACTTCGTTGAAGCCGATGATGTTATCGCTTACGGAGCACGGCACCCTTATTACGGAGGATGGGATAAAATTATTGTTTCATCCGATAAAGATTTTTTTCAACTCTGCGATGATTCGATATCTATCTATCGACCCATCCAAGATAGGGTTGTTACAAAGCAAACTATTCTTGACGAGTTTAAAATTCATCCCAATAATTTTGCCCTTGCTCGTGCAATTGCAGGTGACAAAAGTGACAACCTTGAAGGTGTGTCTGGCGTTGGGCTTAAGACAATTGCAAAAAGGTTTCCTTTCATGGTTCGGAAAGAAGAGTCCAGTTGCAGAGAAATTGTTACGAGTTGTGCAATGCAAGGGAAAAGGCTTAAACTACATGAAAACATTATCAGATCTGTTGATCTAATAAAAAGTAATTACAGAATTATGCAGTTATATTCACCAAACATTAGGCCCATCAATAGAATATTTATTGATAATGCGATAATGAAATTTGAACCTAGTTTTTCAAGATTAAATTTTACAAAAATGTTATTTAGTGATGATGTGGGCTATATCAAATTCGATGAATTGACTATAATAATGAAAAAAATCAAAAGATAAGAGTTCTTTTGGACAAATCAAATAATCATGTTATATTTATTAACATACCGGAGGACAAATGATTAACAATAACTACGAAACTTTTTCTCGTTTTGGAAAAAAATTCCAAGAAAATATGTGCCAACTCATGCTCGAGGATAGGCCTTTTTATGATCAAATATCAGAAGTTTTGGATATAAATTTCTTTGAAAAAAAATATTTACAAATATTTATAGAGACACTGATGAAATATAGAGAAAAATACTCTGCTCATCCAAATCATGGAGTAATGATGACGCTATTGCGGACAGAACTTAATCATCACGATAAAGCAACCGCAAAACAGGTTCGAGATTTTTTCGCTAGAATACACGCGTCCGATGGTATTGAAGAAGCCGCATGGGTTAAAGACAAAGCTATTGATTTTTGTCGTAAGCAGGTTTTAAAGCAGGCTATGATAAAATCCGTCAAATTACTTAAATCTTCATCGTTTGATGAAATTGAAAAAGTAATACAGGGTGCATTAAAACTCGGCACAGATAATAACTTTGGCCATGAGTATCACAAAGATGCTTTAGCAAGATTTGAGATTATAAATCGTAATCCCATTACAACTGGTTGGGATCGCATGGATGAAATTTGCAAGGGCGGCCTGGGCAATAATGAGCTAGGTGTTGTTATAGCTCCAACAGGCGCAGGAAAATCTATGATAATGGTTCACCTTGCTTGCCAGGCCTTGAAGCTAGGAAAGACTGTTGTGTATTATACCTTGGAGCTTAAGGATACCGTTGTCGGTAGTCGCTTTGATGCCTGCTTAACAGGTATTTCTCTCAATGAACATGTACAAAGAAAAGAAGAAATTTTAGAAAAAATTCAAGATATAGATGGCTCTCTGATCATCAAAGAATATCCCACAAAATCTGCCTCTGTACAAACAATCAAAAATCACATTGAAAAATTGAAAAAAAGAGGAATAGAGCCAGATGTAATTTATGTTGACTACGCTGATTTGCTTAGACCAACTAGGTCTGACAGAGAGAAGCGCCATGAACTAGAAGAAATTTATGAAAACCTTAGAGCGATCGCTCAGATACATGAGATTCCCGTTTGGACTGCCTCTCAAACAAATCGAGGTGGTCTCAATGCAGAGGTTATAACAATGGAGGCAATCTCGGAGGCATTTAATAAATGCTTTGTAGCAGATTTCATTTTTTCTTTATCTAGAACAATACAAGATAAGCAAGCCAACAAAGGTCGGATCTTTGTTGCCAAAAATAGGAACGGACCAGATGGTATGGTATACCAAACCTTTGTAGACTGGTCGGATGTCACAATTAAAATTCTAGACAGAAATGAAGATGTTGATACCATGCAATCAACAGCGGAGGCTTTGTCTTACTTGAAAAAGAAATATCAAGAAATATCAGCCAAATAGGAGAACGCGAATGGATTTAGAAAAAAAAATTTTATCGGATGTAACCATCCATATGAAATATGCAAGATACCTTGATGATAAAAATCGTCGAGAAAATTGGGAAGAACTGGTAACTCGGAACATGAAGATGCACATTAAAAAGTTCCCCTCGCTCGGAAGAGAGATAAAAAATGCTTACAAATATGTATATACTAAAAAAGTATTGCCTTCGATGAGATCAATGCAGTTCGGAGGTAAGCCAATTGAAGTGTCTCCAAATCGTATTTTTAATTGTGCTTACGCTCCTGTTGATAATTATCATGTATTTAGTGAAATAATGTTTTTGTTGCTCGGAGGCACAGGCGTGGGGTTTTCCGTTCAAAAACATCATGTTGAAAAACTATTAGAAATTAGAAAGCCCTCGACGAGGAGTAGAAGATTTCTTATCGGAGATTCAATAGAAGGATGGTCTGATGCTGTTAAAGCTTTGGTTGCTTCCTACTTTAAGGGAACTTCAAAATTAAGATTTGATTTTTCTGATATTCGCCCAAAGGGCGCAAGACTAGTTACCTCTGGCGGCAAAGCCCCTGGAGCACAGCCTCTTAAGGAGTGCCTAGTAAAGATTGAGGGCGTCCTGGAGGGAAAAGAAAATGGAGATCAACTCGCTCCCATTGAAGTTCATGATATCATCTGCCATATTGCGGATGCAGTTTTGGCTGGAGGTATTCGAAGGGCTGCTCTTATTTCTTTGTTCTCTGCTGACGATGAAGAAATGCTCGCTGCGAAGACGGGAAACTGGTGGGAACTCAATCCACAACGAGGTCGTGCAAACAACTCTGTAGTACTCATGCGGCATCGTATTGATCGGTCTACTTTTATGAGAATATGGGATCGCGTCAAGGCATCGAACTCAGGAGAGCCCGGATTTTATTTTTCAAACGACAAAGATTGGGGAACCAATCCCTGCTGTGAAATAGGTTTGAGGCCTTATCAATTTTGTAATCTTACGGAGGTAAATGTAAGCGATGTCAGCGACCAAGATGAGTTTGAAAATAGGGTGCGCGCTGCTACTTTTATTGGCACACTTCAAGCTTCATATACTGATTTCCATTACCTTCGGCCTATTTGGAAGCGTAATACGGAGAAAGATGCGCTTATAGGTGTATCAATGACAGGAATTGCCTCGGGCGGAGTTTTGAATTTAGACATGATAGCGGCATCTTTAATAGTTAAAAGAGAAAACAGAAGAGTAGCTTACCAAATTGGAATCAGACGAGCCGCACGGTCGACCTGCGTTAAGCCGGCCGGAACAACTTCTTTAAGTTTGGGCACTTCTTCTGGTATTCATGCATGGCATAATGATTATTATATCAGAAGAATCCGTGTAGGAAAAAATGAAGCAATTTATAATTATCTCATAAACAACATTCCACAGTTAGTCGAAGATGATATACTCAGGCCGCATGATACAGCAATCATCGGCGTACCTCAAAAAGCTCCAGAGGGCTCCATAACGCGTCATGAAAGCGCTTTGGATTTACTCAATAGGGTGAAGAAGGTTAGCGATACTTGGATCAAGGGAGGCCACCAAAGCGGCCATAATACTCATAATGTTTCAGCCACTATTACTATCAAAACGGATGAATGGGAATCTGTTGGTGAGTGGATGTGGTTGAATAGAAAATGCTATAACGGCTTATCTGTCTTACCGTATACAAATCACACATATGTTCAGCCTCCTTTTGAGGACTGCACTCGGGAAGAGTATGAAAATCTATTAACTTCTATGGAAAGTATTGATTTGGATCTAATTATAGAAGAGCAAGATGAAACAAATTTGTCAGGCGAATTAGCATGTGCCGGTGGATCTTGTGAAATTTTTTAGGAGAAAATTATGAGAGAAAGAATGGAACTAATTATAAAGGAATTAAAGTCTATATTGGCTGACGTCGACAAAGTTGAGGCAGGAACCTATGGTTACAAAGCCTCCGCTCCTCGCGCCAGAAAAGCCGCCCTAGTTGCGATTAAAGAACTTCAGGTTTTAAGACTTGAAATCCAACAGAAGAAAAATTCTCATTAATAATTGCTTGACAACCGCCTTTTGGTGTGTTATAATATGTTAAAAGGAACCTGTTACATTTACGATGGAGGAAAAATGTATTTTGAGCCACACAACAGACATCTCCTTATTTTCCCGATAGATGACGAAAAAGAGAAGGTTAAATTTGTTTTACCAGATGAGTATACCGCACCAGAATCTCCGTATGTCGTATGTGATATTCTCGGCATTGCTTCTGATTGCAAAATACCGTTAGATGTTGGGAACAGGATTGTCGTTGAAAGGAGAATGATCCAGGAGATAAAAGCAATGGGGGCAACTAATTACCTAGTGTTGGAGAATTATGTTTATGGGAGGTTACAGGATGAATAAGGAAGTATTGAAAGCGATGATCAAGAAGATCATTTTAGAAAATAGAGAAGTGACAGTTTTGTTGCATGAAAAAGAAATAAGTTTGTCGCTAGATGAAGTACTGAAAAGATTACAAGATCCAAACCCAAGAACAGAGCTTCAACGTTTTGGAATTTTGACAGCAGAAAATCCGAGAGGCGAAGAGGCGGATGAATTTTCTAATTCTCAGCGCATGGCTGATTTAAAAAAGAAATTAGATATGGCCAAGCTGGATTATGTTGAATTGGCTGGAAAATATGGCGGCGAAGAAACGAGTTATTTTGTTTTGAATATGAAAAAACAAGACTTAATTGACTTAGGAAAAAAGTTTGGTCAGGCAGCGGTAATTGGCGGAGAAAAATTAATTCGCAGCTATCGCGAGGATCAGCCTTCTTCTTATTTTAGAATAACTTATTATCAAACAGAGCCTGATGGATCAGAAGATCCGCCATTTGGATCACAAGAATATTATGCTGTCGATGACAGGGAAGTTGTTGTTGCTGGACAAATTGCGCAACAGCGTCAAGATTATTTTAGTGCTATTGGTGGAAAAAAGTTTTTTATTCCTTTCTTTGATCCGTCTCCACAATATCAAATGGGTGCAGAGCCCGGAGCATTTTCCGCGGAAAGATCTTATCAGCCCCCGGAGGAATAATGGATTATCAAAAAACAATTAGCCTATACTCTGATGATATAGGCAAAGTCCAGTATATTGACCACATGGGCACTGATCTCACAATCGTGAACAGTGCTCGTGTTTCATTTGGAGTCGAAAAGGAGGAACTAGATGACAGAGATAAGAAACTTGTTAACTATCTTGTTAAACACAGACACACGAGCACGTTCGAGCACAACGTGGTTACCTTTAAGTTTATCGTTCCTCTTTTTGTGCGCTCTCAACACATGCGACATAGGACCTGGAGTTACAACGAAATTTCCAGAAGATATACAGATAAAGATCTTGCTTTTTATTGCCCAATGTCATTCCGTACTCAGCATAAGTCCAACAGGCAATCTTCTAACCAAGATGAGATAAATCCAATTTTGTATCCAGATTTGTCCAACAGCGACTTCGGAATAAGATGTGCAGAAGAACTCAGAAGCCATGTAAAGAGAAGCCAGTTTTTGTTTAAGCATTTAATGAAGACGGGTATTTGTCGCGAACAGGCCAGGATGGTTCTACCACAGAACTTGTACACGGAATACTATGGAACGTGTAATTTGAATAACCTTCTCAAGTTTATTGATTTGCGTACTCATGAAGGAGCCCAGTGGGAGATACAAGAGGTGGCTCTAGCATGTTTAGATATTGCAATGGATCTTTGGCCGATCGCTGTGAAGGCTTTTAGGAAACATAGGAGTGTTTAAGGAGGGAGATTTATTTAAATTTAACGAACAAGGACAAGATTTATTTAAATATATAACTGGATCCGTGGGTGTTATAGCATCTAAACCAAAGTTATTATATGAGTATGATTTCCACGCACTACCAGAAAAAACAGAATATTTTGCATATGATATATTAGTTTGTGGTCAACTATTTATGGATATACCAGAAGAATTCCTTGAGAGGATTACCAACAGTGAAAAAGATACTAAAAGAATGGAATAAATTTATTTCCGAAACTGATGAGACCGTTGAGATATCCTACGGCAACCGCGGGTTTGAAAAAAGATTCGTCGATGCCTTTAGCAGATCAATACAAGATACCGTGTTCCTGGGGAAGATAGAAAAGGCTGGATATGACCTGGTCGGCCTTGGTGACAAAATAATCGGACAGCTTCAAGCCGGAATGTCACATACATGGCTTATCAGGTTTGATTTAGCGGGAGCAGAGTTTGTTATACAAGAAAAGGTCGATCGATATCTGAAAGAGATTTCCGAAGAGGATAAGCAATATCTTGAAAAATTTTTTGGGAAGATTTTTGGAGAATTGAATTCCTATAAAGCCCCTCGTGCTGATGTAAAATTTAAAAGACCAGTGGCTTATCTTGGAGACTATCAGATGATGGATTGGTGGATAGCCGATGATGGTATCGATATGTTTTATGTGATATTAAAGAAATCTATGGAGGGATAAGTGAAAGAAATAAATTTGTATTATAACAGATTGAATATTGGAAGAACTTTGACTTGCCTGCTCCATTCATTTAAAACAGAAACAGCCTGTATACTAACGGATCCGAGCCCTCCATTTAAATTTGATGATAAAATTTCCAAATATGATTTTTCATTTTTAGGCATTGATCAAGCAAATCCTCAACAAGTATGGGATAGATTATGTTTTCTACTAAGCATGTCTGGGCTTTTATTGTTTCCAAATAATATCTCAAAAGCCAGAATGGAAGACAACAAGGTAGAGATTGTAACAAACAACAACCAAAAGATACTAATAGAGGCCGATCAAATTAATCTTTTTGATGACGAAGAAACAGGCTGGTTTTATGTTTATGATTATTTTGATTGGAGGTCGGGTAGTTCCCACCAACAAGAGTTCATAGAGGATGCAGATGATAACTTTATTAAGAAAGTTATTTTTTATTCTTCCGAAAGAGCTAGGGTTAGTAAAAATGTCAAAGATATAGTTGGGATATCTTTCTTAAGAGATAGTGAGATAGAAGACTTAGAAGTTTCTCCTATTTATTCGAGGCTAAAAATATTAAATATGATGAAGAAAGCCGGCATTAAAGGAAGAGTAACCGGCTACAATTCTCAAGGCGCGACAACACATATAGCGCCCGTTATTGAGTTTAACAAAAGAGTTGTGAAACCACATTTTAAACCAACAATTTCTTTTAATGATGTTTATAATATGCCAACAATGGAAGGATATACATGGAAGTTACTAGAGAAGATAACACAAAGTACTTCCATTTAGCAGGTATAGTTCCTGTAGCTGGTCAGTCTTTGGGTTTTGATCAACTTTGGCCTGATTGCTTGATGCCTATCGCACCTGACTTTACCTTGCTCGAAGCGGCGGTGGCTGAGTGCGCTTGGGCTGGTTGTGACACGATTTGGATTATTTGTAATAATGATATTTCGCCCCTGGTTCGAAAAAAAGTAGGAGATTTTGTTGGTGATCCTGTTTGGGCATACCGCAAATTTGATAAGTTCCCAAATGATAGCAAGAGGCAGATACCAGTTTATTATATCCCTGTTCACCCAAAAGATAGAGATAAAAGGGATTGTCTTGCCTGGTCTGTAATACACGGCTCCCTTTCTATTTTTAAAATAGCGGATGAGATTTCCCGTTGGGTTATCCCGAATAAATATTACGTTAGTTTTCCATATGGATACTTTCCTGCTTGGCAGCTTCGAGAACATAGGAAGATCATCTCCTCTTCTAAAAATGTTTATATAACTTCGCAAGGGAAAAACATGAAAGACAACCTCTACACATCTTTTACTTTTGGTAAGGACGAGTTCATAGAATTTCGAAAAATTATTAGAACAGGAACGGGCAGATGGAAACCCGGAGTAGATTATAAAGAATATGAGGCTCTTCCAATTGAGGAAAGATGGTCGGCGAGATTTTTTGAACTTGAGAAAGTTTTTGCGCCTTTTGACACGAGCACTGCATCTGAAATTGAAATAAAGGATTATTGGAATATAGGTTGCTGGGAAGAATATAAAAAATTTATGGCTGGGAACGTTAATACCAATATAAAAAGGCCAACCAAGACAATTTTATTAAATCAGGTTTATAAACCTTTGGCTATAAACTATTTAGAGAATGATGAAGAAAAAACTTGACAAATAAATCTAAAGGGGTTAAGTTATATATGAGGATAAGAAATGAAATTGATCATGGAAAATTGGCGCGGCTTTGTGAATGAAAGCCAGGTTGAAAGTGTTCTTTTGGAAACCATTAGGAAGCTTGAAAATAATGAGAAGCTAGAAGAGAGTGCTTTTAGAAATCTTGTGATTGGCATCGGACTTGGTGCTGCAGCCATGTTCTGGACTGCTCAAAACGAGAGAGCTGACGATATTGCTTCCGCAGTGGCTGAAATACAACAAAATCTACAAGAGCTAGATACGGACCAAACAAAACTTGCTGAACTTGAGGAACTTTTAATGAGTCCAACTGCGTGGAACTGGAGCGATGACCCTTCCGTGGAGCAAAGTTATCCAAAAATAGAAATAGACGGCGTATGGTATACACTAATGCCTGATTCTTGGTCCATCGCAGCAAAAGTAGCAGCAGACAAAACAGCGGGAGTGGTGGATATTCCTGGCATGGCTGCAGGCGATGTACCAACAGCTGCGGAATTGTATAAGAGTTTAAAAAAATCTGGGACAAAAGGGAAGGTTGATCTTACAAATTTTAAAGCAGAATTAGGCGACTACTTGACTCCAACGACAGATCACGGCTCTAAATTAAAAAGTCACACGAAAGAATTGAGCCCCAAGGGGTATCAAATGTACACGGTAGCTGTAGATGCAGATTATTTTGAAGCAAATCCCGACTACATGACTTCGAATGGCGTGTCAGCCAAAGATCTTTATATTAAATATTATTTTGGGAAGTATCTGGGAGTGGAAGAAGCCGCACAATTTGGTTTAGAGTTCCAACCGGCATCGTTACGCCAATGAAAAATTTTTTATCAAGAGTATTTGGAATGTTATTGGGGTATTATGGAGGAATTTATTTCGTGTATCCAGTAATTCAACAGATCATGGGCCCGTAAGGGATTTCGACTGATCAGGAGTGTGAACAGAGTGCAAGATAGGCGAGGGCCTTAAAATCTAAAAACTTAAACGCAAACAATAATTTGTATTTCGAAGAAGCCCTAGCGGCTTAATCGGGTGGCTGCTCTAGGCCATCTATCCAATTAGAGCAAAACAACAGGACAGTTGTAAAAATCAAAACTCTTT